>ERZ773046.2-NODE-2-length-221919-cov-17.788722_pt1 | contig 221919 bp, 195 predicted proteins | sample MGYA00580634_ERZ773046 | MGnify/ENA primary metagenome ERZ773046 (study PRJEB29015, sample SAMEA2738127) | human oral metagenome | biome: human oral; feature: human-associated habitat; material: saliva | place: China | collected 2159 ... | reverse complement strand
CGTCAGCTCGTGTCGTGAGATGTTGGGTTAAGTCCCGCAACGAGCGCAACCCTTGTCTTATGTTGCCAGCACACTATGGTGGGGACTCATGAGAGACTGCCGGGGTTAACTCGGAGGAAGGTGGGGATGACGTCAAATCATCATGCCCCTTATGTCCAGGGCTTCACACATGCTACAATGGTCGGTACAACGCGCTGCGAGCCTGTGAGGGTGAGCGAATCGCTGAAAGCCGGCCTCAGTTCGGATTGGGGTCTGCAACTCGACCCCATGAAGTCGGAGTCGCTAGTAATCGCAGATCAGCAACGCTGCGGTGAATACGTTCCCGGGCCTTGTACACACCGCCCGTCAAGTCACGAAAGTTGGTAACACCCGAAGCCAGTGGCCTAACCCTTGTGGAGGGAGCTGTCGAAGGTGGGATCGGCGATTGGGACTAAGTCGTAACAAGGTAGCCGTACCGGAAGGTGCGGCTGGATCACCTCCTTTCTAAGGAGTTTATTATTTTTTTGTGTGGAACACGCAGTGTTTTTGGGTGGATGCACACCCTCACCTACTGGTGGTGGGGTTGCAGCAGACGGTAAGGCATGGAAAGAAATTGTTTGGTGTTTCACACTGCTTAAAAGAGGGTGTTGGTGCATTGTTGGGTGTCTGGGACAGCACTTCTCGTTTTGTGTGGCGTGTTGTTTCTTGCTCCATGTGGGGTTGCTGGCCATGATGGTGGTTGGTGATTGTGTGTGGGGTGTGTTGTTTGAGAACTGTATAGTGGACGCGAGCATCTTTATTTTTTGATTTTGCCTTGTAAGTGTTTTGTGTGTGTGTTGTAAGGGCACACGGTGGATGCCTTGGCAACTTAAGCCGATGAAGGACGTGGTAGGCCGCGATAGGCCTCGGGGAGCTGTCAAACGAGCGTTGATCCGAGGGTGTCCGAATGGGGAAACCCAGCTGTCGTTATGGGCGGTTACCCATCACTGAACGTGTATAGGTGGTGTGGAGGTTACGCGGGGAAGTGAAACATCTCAGTACCCGTAGGAAGAGAAAACAATTGTGATTCCGCTAGTAGTGGCGAGCGAACGTGGATGATGGCTAAACTGCGTGCGTGTGATACCCGGCAGGGGTTGCGTGCGTGGGGTTGTGGGAGCATAACGTCGAGGATCTGCCGGTTCTTGGTTACGTGATAGTCGCGCATGCTAGGTGAAGTGGATTGGAATGTCCCGCCGTAGACGGTGAGAGCCCGGTAGGTGAAAGTGTGTGTGTGGTAATGGTTGTGTTTCCCGAGTAGCAGCGGGCTCGTGGAATCTGCTGTGAATCTGCCGGGACCACCCGGTAAGCCTGAATACTTAAGTTGACCGATAGCGGATGAGTACCGTGAGGGAATGGTGAAAAGTACCCCGGGAGGGGAGTGAAATAGTACCTGAAACCGTGTGCTTACAATCCGTCAGAGCGCCCTTGTGGTGTGATGGCGTGCCTTTTGAAGAATGAGCCTGCGAGTCAGCGGCATGTCGCGAGGTTAACACGTGTGTGGTAGCCGTAGGGAAACCGAATCCTAATGAGGGTGATTTTTTAGTGGCATGTCCTGGACCCGAAGCGAAGTGATCTACCCATGGCCAGTGTGAAGCAGCTGTAAGAGGTTGTGGAGGCGCGAACCCACTTAGGTTGAAAACTGAGGGGATGAGTTGTGGGTAGGGGTGAAAGGCCAATCAAACTTCGTGATAGCTGGTTCTCCCCGAAATGCATTTAGGTGCAGCGTCGTGTGTTTCTTGCCGGAGGTAGAGCTACTGGATGGTTTAGCGGGACCAACATCTTAGCGACATCAGCCAAACTCCGAATGCCGGTAAGTGAGAGCGCGGCAGTGAGACTGCGGGGGATAAGCTTCGTAGTCGAGAGGGAAACAGCCCAGATCGCCGGCTAAGGCCCCTAAGCGTGTACTAAGTGGAAAAGGATGTGGGATCGCGAAGACAACCAGGAGGTTGGCTTAGAAGCAGCCATCCTTGAAAGAGTGCGTAATAGCTCACTGGTCGAGTGGTTCTGCGCCGACAATGTAGTGGGGCTCAAGTACACCGCCGAAGCCGCGGCACTCATACTTTTGTGTGTGGGTGGGTAGGGGAGCGTCGTGCATAATGTGAAGCTGCCGAGTGATCGTTGTGGTGGAGTGTGTGCGAGTGAGAATGCAGGCATGAGTAGCGAATGATGAGTGGAAAACTTATCCGCCGGATGACCAAGGGTTCCTGGGTTAAGCTAATCTTCCCAGGGTGAGTCGGGACCTAAGGCGAGGCCGACAGGCGTAGTCGATGGACAACCAGTTGATATTCTGGTACCCGGATGGAAGCGCCCGTGGTGAATCAGTGATACTAACCGCCCTGAAGCCTGATGGCAGTCTTTTGGATTGTTGTTGGTGTGGATGCGTGGGATCTGATCTGGTAGTAGCCAAGCGATGGTGTGACACAGGAAGGTAGCCGAGCCACTGAGTGGATTGTGGTGTAAGCGTGTAGCCCGCATGGTAGGTAAATCCGCTGTGTATGGTGGGTGAGGCGTGATGCGTACCCCTTGTTGGGGGATGTTGGTGATCCTATGCTGTCGAGAAAAGCATCTAGCGATGTTTCCATCTGGCCCGTACCCCAAACCGACACAGGTGGTCAGGTAGAGAATACTAAGGCGATCGGGTGAACTGTGGTTAAGGAACTCGGCAAAATGCCCCCGTAACTTCGGGAGAAGGGGGACCACTGCTGGTGACAGACTGGTTTTGAGCTGGTGGTGGTCGCAGAGAATAGAGGGAAGCGACTGTTTACTAAAAACACAGGTCCATGCGAAGACGATAAGTCGATGTATATGGACTGACGCCTGCCCGGTGCTGGAAGGTTAAGAGGACCTGTTAGTCACTTTGGTGGCGAAGCGGAGAATTTAAGCCCCAGTAAACGGCGGTGGTAACTATAACCATCCTAAGGTAGCGAAATTCCTTGTCGGGTAAGTTCCGACCTGCACGAATGGCGTAACGACTTCCCTGCTGTCTCAACCACAGGCCCGGCGAAATTGCAGTACGAGTAAAGATGCTCGTTACGCGCGGCAGGACGAAAAGACCCCGGGACCTTCACTATAGCTTGGTATTGATATTCGGTTCGGTTTGTGTAGGATAGGTGGGAGACTGTGATCACATGACGCCAGTTGTGTGGGAGTCGTTGTTGAAATACCACTCTGGTCGTATTGGATATCTTAACCTCGGCCCATGATCTGGGTTAGGGACAGTGCCTGGTGGGTAGTTTAACTGGGGCGGTTGCCTCCTAAAGAGTAACGGAGGCGCCCAAAGGTTTCCTCAGCCTGGTTGGCAATCAGGTGGTGAGTGTAAGTGCACAAGGGAGCTTGACTGTGAGACTGACAGGTCGAGCAGGTACGAAAGTAGGGACTAGTGATCCGGCACTGGCTTGTGGAAGCGGTGTCGCTCAACGGATAAAAGGTACCCCGGGGATAACAGGCTGATCTTCCCCAAGAGTCCATATCGACGGGATGGTTTGGCACCTCGATGTCGGCTCGTCGCATCCTGGGGCTGGAGTAGGTCCCAAGGGTTGGGCTGTTCGCCCATTAAAGCGGCACGCGAGCTGGGTTTAGAACGTCGTGAGACAGTTCGGTCTCTATCCGCCGCGCGCGTAGAAACTTGAGAAAGGCTGTCCCTAGTACGAGAGGACCGGGACGGACGTACCTCTAGTGTGCCAGTTGTCACGCCCGTGGCATGGCTGGTTGGCTACGTACGGAAGGGATAACCGCTGAAAGCATCTAAGCGGGAAGCCTGTTTCGAGATAAGGTTTCGTGATCAGGTGCCCTCTAGACTAGGGGGTTGATAGGCCAGAGCTGGAAGCGTAGTGATGCGTGTTGAGGTGACTGGTACTAATGCGCCGAACACACCTAAAACGCCTATCTGTTGTTGATGGGGGTTGCTTACAGGGGTGTTTTGATTGAATGTTTTGATTGTTTGCGTCCACTATGCAGTGTCTGGAACAGCATGCCTTGCATCGTCTTGTGGGGTGTTGGTTGTGTCGGTGGTTGATGGCGGTGAGGATACGCCCGGTCCCTTTCCGAACCCGGAAGCTAAGCTCACCTGCGCCGATGGTACTGCACACGGGAGTGTGTGGGAGAGTAGGTCGCCGCCGGCCTAAAACAAAAAATGATAATTGTATATGGTTTTTTTGTTGGGAAGGCGTCACTGGTTTGTTTTGGTGGCGTCTTCCTTTCTTTTTGTGTGTTTATTACATGGGGTGTTGTTTGGGGTGGTGGGGTGTGTGGGTGTTGTCTGTGGGTGGGGTGTGTGGGTGGGTGTTTATGAGTCTGATTGGTGGGGGGGTGAGTGTTGTGAAGCAACGCAACCCCACGCATTTAACTACAGGGCATGGTGGGTTGGTGGGTGTGGGGCTGAAACGATTATGGGTCGTGGGGTGAGTGTAGTGAAGCAACACACCCCACACACCCACAGCCCTTACCCACAAGGCTTTAAGTGCGTATGAGCCTTTCGACTCCTATGGGTGAGGTGAAGTGGCGGGGTTGTCCGGTGAGGGGGTCTTGGAAGTAGAGTTCTTTGGCGAGGAGGGCGAGGGGGGTGTCGAAGGAGTCGGTGTAGGGGTGGAGTGTTGGGTATACGGGGTCGCCGATGATGGGGATGCCGGCTTGCCACATGTGTACGCGGAGCTGGTGGGTTTTTCCGGTGTGGGGTGCGAGGGTGTAGCGGGCTAGGGGTTGTTGGTTGGGTGTGGTGGGGAGGGGTTGGATGTGCTGGATTTCGGTGATGGCGTTGGGTTCGCCGTTTGGGATGACGCGGGTTTGGAGTTCGCCGTGGGTTTTTTCTAGGCGGGAGCGCCAGGTGGTGCCTGGGGTGATGTTGAGTTCGGGTTTGTGGGGGGCTATGGCGTGGTAGATTTTCCGGGGTGTTCGGTCTGCGAACATCATTTGGTAGGCGCCTCGGACTTCGCGGCGTTTGGTGAGTAGTAGGACGCCACTTGTGAGCCGGTCTAGGCGGTGTGCGGGGGAGAGTTCGTTGTTGCCGGTTTGGCGGCGCAGTCGTACGAGGACGGTTTCGGTGATGTGTGCTGCGCGGGGGAAGGTGGCTAGGAAGGGGGGTTTGTTGACGACGAGGATGTTGTTGTCTTCGTAGATGTGGTCGATTATGTAGGGGACGGGAGTTTCGGGGGCGGGGGTGCGGTAGAACCAGATGTCTTTGCCGACGGGGAGTTCTTCGTTGGGGGTGACTTCGCGGCCGTGGTCGTCGCGGACTTCGCCAGCGCGGAAGCGTTGCACGACGTCATCGTTGGGTGCTTGCCAGCGTTGGGTGTCGATGAGGTGTTGGATGAAGGCTTGGGCGGTCCAGCCGGGTTCGGTTACTTTCACCCGTGAGGGGTTAAGTCCGTCGCGTATTGGCAGCGGCTGTTGTAATCTAGGTCCCATGGCTTTTGATTCTTTCATACCTATGGTTGTTGAGTTTTTTAACTCTGCGTTCGGTAAGTTTCTGCAGTTTTTGTATGTTTTGCTGCTTCCAGCGAACTCCCCCGCGGCTCACCTGATTGAGGAAGCGCAGTAGACTCTAGCTATGAGTTATTGTGTTGTCGCCATTGATGGTTCCGAGTCCAGCAATGATGCGGTCCGCTGGGCGGCTCGTTCTGGTCATGCGTTGAAGCTTGCTACGAGTTACACCATGCCGCAGTTTTTGTATGCGGAGGGTATGGTGCCGCCGCAGGAGCTTTTTGATGAGCTTCAGCAGGAGGCGCAGGCTCGTGTTGATGCTGCGTCGGCGTTGGCTCGTGAGACTCGTTCTGATGTCGAGTTGGATGAGGTGGTTGCCGAGGGGTCGCCGATTGACATGCTTCTTGAGTTGTCGAAGTCTGAGGAGACCTCGATGATTTGTATGGGCTCTCGTGGGCTTGGCGGTTTGCAGGGGATGGTTCTGGGGAGTGTGTCGGCGGCGGTTGCTAGCCATGCGCATTGTCCGGTGGTTGTGATTCGCCAGGGTCAGATCGGTGAGGACGGCCCGATTGTTGTGGGTGTTGATGGTTCGGAGGTGTCCGACAAGGCTGTCGAGTTCGCTTTCGAGCAGGCTAAGACCCGGGGCGTTCCGTTGATTGCTGTGCATACGTGGATGGATGTTGCGGTTGCTGGCTTGGCGGTTGCGTGGGATGACGAAGAGGCTGTTCAGCGTGGTCTGTTAAAAGAACGTCTGGAAGGTATCATGGGGCGATGCCCCGACGTGGATGTGCAGTTGCAGGTGACGCGTGACCGTCCGGTTCGTGCGCTTGCGGAGGCTGCGGCACAGGCTTCGTTGCTTGTTGTTGGTTCTCACGGTCGGGGTGGTTTTAAGGGCATGCTGTTGGGTTCTACTTCTCGAGCTTTGTTGCAGCATGCTCCTTGTCCAATGGTCGTTGTTCGTTCTCAGGAGGTTTAAAACAACGTGACTCTTTCTCTAGGTATTTTCGCATGGATCATTATTGGTGGTCTTGCAGGTTGGATCGCCAGCAAAATTAAGGGTACTGACGCTAGCCAGGGTGTTGTTGGTAACATCTTGACCGGTATTGTCGGTGGTTTGCTTGGTGGTTGGATCCTTTCTCTGCTGGGTGTTGATGTTAAGGGTGGCGGAATCATCTTTTCCTTCCTCACCTGCCTCCTTGGCGCTGTGATTTTCATCAGCATTCTGCAGGCTTTGACCAAGAAGAAGTAAGAAGAAGTAAGTAACTACTCATGGCCCAACAGACCCGAGCTTCGAAACGCCGCGGACGCCCGAATCCCCGCGAGCGTTTGCTCGGCAGCGCTACCCAATTGTTTAACACGGAGGGTATTCGTGTTATTGGCATCGACCGTATCCTTCGCGATGCGGATGTAGCGAAAGCTAGTTTGTACAGTCTGTTTGGGTCGAAGGATAACCTCGTCATTGCCTACTTGCAGGCACTTGACGAACAGTGGCGTGCGGCTTTTGAGGCGCGTACTGCCACGATGACTACCCCGGATGAAAAGATCCTTGCTTTTTTCGATATGGCTATTGAAGATGAGCCTGGCAAAGATTTCCGGGGTTCGCATTTTTGCAATGCTGCGAATGAGTATCCTCGGCCGGAGACTGATTCTGAGCGGGGGATTGTTGAAGCTGCTCAGGAACACCGGCGTTGGTGTCATGAGACTATTGCTGAGCTTCTGAGGCAGAAAAATGGGTATCCGGGGGCTACCCAGGCAAGTCAGTTGCTAATTTTCCTTGATGGGGGTCTTGTTGGGTCTCGGCTGAGTCGTTCTGTTGATCCCCTTCATACTGCTAAGACGTTGGCTCAGCAGTTGCTGCACGCCCCGCCTGCTGATTACAGCATCTAAACTCCTCTTGTGTGGCGCCTGCGGATTAGAACACGCAGGCGCTCGCTGTAGCTGTTTGTAATGCCGCTAGCTTCCTGATTCTTCTGATTCGGACTGCTTGGCGGCTTTTTCTTCCTGCTTCTTCTTCCGCTTCGCTTCGCTAGCAGCCTTGCTGGCTGCCCTAAACCTTTTGGCCTGTTCCTTCTTTTCCTGCTTGCGTTCCTGCTTTGCGCGCTTCCATTCCTCCACAACCTGTTGGTTATGGCTGCGTAGTTCCCCAATGCGGTGGAAACGCAAAGTAGCGGCCGCCCCCAAGATCGACAGACGGTTTCGACGCTGCGTCCACTTCACGTGGCGCTTAGCTCGCCGCCGCTTTTTATAATCGGCCTTGGCCTTTTCGCGCATCGCAACAAAACCATCCGACAAGGGCATCAGACGGTCAATCCTGCGGGCAATGAGCAACTGTTGCGCCATCGTCCAGAAGTTATTCGCAAACCAGTACATGACGATCGCCGCCGGTGCCGGACCGGTCAGCCCAAAGATCAAAGGAAACAACGGCGCAATAAGCGACAGCACCACCGCGAAGCGGAAAATCCCGATACCGCTGGGGGACTCATAATCCATCGTCAAAGTATTGCGATAGAGCGAAAAGAGCATATTAATAGTCGTGAAAATTGCGGCCGCAATAACCATCGGCAACACAAAATGAAACACCGCATCCCGCGACGTCCCCAAATGCTCCATCTGCTCTGGTGACATCACCACATATGCCGGCATTGGGACGCCAAAAATCCGTGTATTCAGGAAGGTCTCGACGTCATTGGAACTTAAAAAACCGATGGGCATGTGCGTCGCGGAATCCAGACCGTCCTGCGGCCGTGCCATCTTAATAAGCACCTGGTAGAGGCCAATAAAGAAGGGCATCTGCACGAGCGCCGGGAAACAGCCCGCATACATATTGACCTTGTTGTCTTTATATGCGGCGCGGCGTTCGTCCTCACGCGCTTGGCCGGCCTCTGCATCCTCTCGGTGCTTATAACGATCGTCGATTTCCTTTAACACCGGACGCAAATTAACCTGCTGACGGGAACTGCGATACTGAATCCACGACAAAGGCACAATGATCGAACGCACCGTCACGATCAGACCAAAAATGCTTAAAATCCATGCCAGGGACGTATCCAAACCAACAACATGATGGAATAGCAGATGCCACCCCTTCATGATTAAAGAAACGGGATACAGCACCACACACTCCTGTCAGCACGCCACATTGTGCAATTACACCCTGATGTTACTAGGATTGGCCGCATGAAAAAGTTCAGCGTGGTCAACCTGCTCGGTGAAATACTCCTCACCGTAGGCGCGCTGCTCTTCCTCTTCAGCTTCTACGAAGCATATTGGACTAACCTGCAATCCAACCAGCTTCAACACCAAGCCGAAGACCAGATGGAGCAGGAATGGAAAAACCCACGGCAAAAGAAAAACCTCGAACTCGGTGAAGCTTTCGCCCGCATGTACATTCCAGCATTCGGCTCCGACTTTCAATTCGCCATCGTCGAAGGCACCACCGACGACGACCTCCTGCGGGGCCCCGGCCGCTACGTCGACACACAAATGCCCGGTGAGCCCGGGAACTTCGCTGTGGCCGGCCACCGAGTCGGCAAAGGCGCGCCCTTCAACGACCTAGGCAACCTCAACGCCTGCGACGCCATCGTCGTCGAAACCCAAAACCGTTGGGACATCTACCGCATGCTCCCCACCGGTGACGACCGCGCAGCAGAAGCCGCCGCCTGTCTCAGCCCCGAACAGGTAGAACGCGTTGTCGCTGGAGACTACTCGGCAGTTCCCGGGCGCATGATCACCTTGCCTGGCGACGTCGAAACCATCAACCCCATCCCCGGCACCACCCTGGCCGTCGACCCCGGCATGGAATCCCTCATGACCATGACCACCTGCCACCCCCAATTCTCAAACGCGCAACGCATGATCCTCCACGCGATGCTCGTTCGCAGCGACGCTAAAGCCGACGGCTACACACCCCCCGAACTGGAGAGCAACTAATGTACGGATACTTGTGGAGGCTCATCCCAGGGCCGTTCATCGTCAAACTTATCGTCACCCTCATTGTCGCCGTAGCAGTGTTCTTCCTACTCATGGAAGTGGTGTTCCCCTGGGTGAGCACCATGATGCCCTACAACGACGTCTCCGTCTAGCACCTCCTTTAGGCAAGCGGCTGGCTACAAGCCCAGATTCTCAATGACTTTCTCCGCGATCATCTGAGGCTTTACCGTCTGCTGCTGGTTGGAAAACACCACCACCGCAGTCGAACCCTTCTGCACCGCATATACGCTGCCCTGGTCGCCATACACACCACCGGCGACCTCCGGCGTTGTCGCACCGCGGCCACCATCCCAACCATCCGGCTTGTCCGCGGGCTCAGTGGAATCAATCGGCGCCGCCGCATTCACAACCTCAATCGCGGCCTTCACACCCTCATCCCCCTCACCCATATGGCGAACAATCACCTGCGCCTGGGGCTCCGGCGGGTAGGACCACCACACGCACGCCGGCGGATCAAAACGCCCATCCACCGCACTCGCAGTCACCCGCTGCCCATTAGCATCCGCAAACCACTGAGTATCCAGGTAAGGGCACGCCTCTTGGCCCTGCTCCACCTCTGGCAGCGCGTCCACAGGCAGCTGCGCACCCAGTGATGACGCCGCCCCTGCCGCAGCGTCCGAAGGCTCACTTGCGGCAGTAGACCCCGCGACATCATCACCCTGAGAGCCCTGGGTCGAAGAAGAATCCGACGAACACCCAGCCAGAGCGAACACAGAAAGCGCAGAGACCACCAGCACGGGTAGTGCGACAACGCGAGCGCCACGCGCGGCGGCAACATTACGGGGCAGTAGAGTACGTGTCATGGAACTTAGCCTAAAGCATGCCAAGGTCGGACAGGACCAAGGGTTCAAAACCGGCGTGCATGCCCTGACCGCACTACTGCTCCTCGTCGTTGTTGCAGCGGGGCAAGCGCACTGGGCAACCCTCGGCCTCAGCGTCGCCTACGCCGTCATCTACTGGGTCGGCTACGGATATAACAACAAAAAACTGCGGGAAGGGGTGTTTATCCGCAGTGGGCTGTGGCTGTTCGTCCTCACCCTCGTGTGGATCGCGATGCTGCCCTTCGGCGTCACCGCCGTCTACCTGGTGTTCCCCCTTTACTTCCTCTACCTGGATGCGATGCCGGACTGGCGGGGGATTATCGCCGTGGCCTGCGCGACCGCTGTGTCTATTGTCAGCCAATACCCGCACATCACCGGGCCGGGCATCCTAGGGCCCACCGTGTCCGCGCTGGTCACCATCACCATTACGTTCGCCTTCCGGGCGCTGAAAACCATTAGCCAGGAACGCCAAGAACTCATCGACGAACTTTTGCGCACCCAAAACCAGCTCGCCGAAACAGAACGCGCCGCAGGCATGGCCGCCGAACGCCAACGCATCGCCCACGAAATCCACGACACCCTCGCCCAAGGTCTCTCCAGCATCCAAATGCTCCTGCACGTTGCAGAAGCCGACGTGCGCGCAGAACTCGGCGACGCACCCGTCCTGCGCAAGCTAGAGCTCGCCCGCCACACCGCCGCCGACAACCTCAGCGAAGCTCGCGCCATGATCGCCGCCCTGCAACCCGCAGCCCTGTCCAAAACCTCCCTCGAAGGCGCACTCATGCGCGTCGCACAGTCCGCCAGTGGAGTAAGCGGAGTCGCCGAGCACAGCGACCGCGAAGCACTAAGCACCGACATCCTCGTCGAAGGCGATGAACGCCAACTCCCAATGAAAGTCGAAGCCACCCTGCTGCGCATCGCACAGGGCGCCATGGGCAACGTCATCAAACACGCCAACGCCGAACGCTGCCGCGTCACCCTCACCTACGCAGAAGACGAAGTACGTCTTGACGTCGTGGACAACGGCGTCGGCTTCGACCCCCAAGCCGTCGCAGACAGGCCCGCAGGCCTCGGCCACATCGGCCTGGCTGCCATGCGCCAACGCGCAGCAGAATGCGGCGGCGACCTCACCGTCGAATCCCAACCCGGTGCCGGATGCGCCGTGTCCGTCGCCATCCCACTGATCCCTGACGATGCCGCCGAGGACGCAACAGTCGAAGGGTGAGAAAAGGGTTACTTAAGACTTTCTGCGGGTTTAGGGTAGATTGGTTGGCATGATTCGTGTCCTTTTGGCTGACGACCACGAGATTGTGCGCCTGGGCTTGCGCGCAGTCCTAGAAGCAGCCCCAGATATGGAAGTTGTTGGCGAAGTAGCCACAGCCGAAGGGGCAATCGCCGCAGCAGAAGCCGGCGGCATCGATGTGATCCTCATGGACCTACGCTTCGGGCCCGGCGCTGAAGGTACCCTCGTGTCCACCGGTGCCGACGCAACCGCCGCCATCAAACGCAACGTGGCCAACCCCCCGAACGTCCTTATGGTCACCAACTACGACACCGACGCCGACATCCTCGGCGCAATAGAGGCCGGCGCCGTAGGCTACCTGCTCAAAGACGCACCACCCGCAGAATTGTTGGCGGCAGTGCGCTCCGCGGCGTCAGGAGATTCCACCCTGTCCCCCGTGGTTGCCAACCGTCTTATGGAACGAGTCCGGACGCCGCGCACCTCACTGACTCCACGCGAACTTGAAGTGCTCAAACTGGTCGCCGGCGGCAGCTCCAACAAGGACATCGGCAACCAACTGTTCCTGTCCGAAGCGACAGTCAAAAGCCACCTTGTGCACATCTACGACAAGCTGGGCGTGCGGTCCCGCACCTCCGCAGTTGCTGCCGCACGCGAACAAGGCGTCCTGTAAAACGCACATACCTTAAGACGAAAGCACCCTGCGACGCCCACAACATATGGGGCGGCAGGGTGCTCGATTGAAACGCGCCTTAAAAATTAAGCCTGGCCGCGGGCCTTCGCCACATGGTAGGCGTCAATGACGTCCTGGGGGATCTTGCCACGGGTAGACACAAGGTGACCATTATCGAGCGCCCAACGGCGAATCGCACGGTTTTCGGCCTGGCGCTGAGCCACAGGTGCAGACTTGCGGCCAGACTTCTGCTCGCGGCGGGCATGAGCAATGTAGGGCTTCAACGCCTCATACAATGCGCTGGCATTCTTCGGGCCAAGATCGATGACATAATCGACGCCCTGGTAGCTGAAATGCACCTCGGACAGCTCAGACTCGGAAATCGGAGTGTTATCAAGATCGTCAATGTACTGGATGATGCTCTGACGGGCCATAGCCAGCCGCCTTTCTTACAGGTAAAACTCGCAGTAGCAAATAGCTTTTAAACCTCACACACTGTGTGCACCGCAGGAAACGCAGAGACTACACCGTGTGCTTAATGTCGCGACTGATCGCGAGGAATTTCTTAGCACGCTGCTTGGCCGGAAGGCTCCGAGCATCAGCGATAGCATTTTCAAGCTGGTCCAAGCGGTCATGGGCATCACGCTGGAAACCCTTGGGCTTATCGGACTCATCGATTGCTGTTCGGGCAGCGGTGATCCGTGCACGCAACGCTTGCTCGCTTTCCTCATTCGCGGAAAGCAGCTGTCGGCCGCTGGTCAACCCGCGGTAAATCAAGGGCAAAGCCAGAGGGGCGAGCAACCGAGCAAGGCTAAAGAGTTTCTTCAAAGCGTTACCTTCTGTACCGTTTGAGGGGTCATGAACGAACTATTCCTCGGCGGTTGCACCTTCAAGGCCGCACAGCAAGCGCGCTTCCCCGAAGTGCCGCCCACCCCGCAATCCGCGGACTGGGCTAGCCGCGGAGACGCCGCACGAATAGACGTGCACAGCCTTTTACAACAACCATGGAATTGTTTAGATGACCCATTTGAGACATTAGAGGCAATTGCGGCAGAAGCGCCGGTAATCACCAATGCCAACTTTAGCATCACCGTGAAAGGTCTGCTTAGAAAATACGATATTAGCGTTGATATTTTAGTAAAAACAGTGTCTGGTTATTTTCCCGTCGCAATATCCAACCACTGGGTGGCACGGGAGAAAAGAGGCGCTCAACGCCGCGGATTCTTCACCCGCAACCTGGGAACAAGCGACGGCTGGGTGGGGGAGTACAGCGTGCGCCACCACCCCCAAGACAGCTATCGGCTAGCTCTAGCTGCCCTCGGACTGCGCGACGCCGGTGTGCACGTCCCATTCGGGGGTGTTATCGGCCAAGACCGAGAACGCTGCTTTGTCGAAGACATCGACTACTGCCTAGGGGCCCTGGGGCGCAGGGTCGCCCTGGTCGCCCCCGAGCTCAACGCGATTGACTCAGCCACCCCGGCAGAACTCGCCGCCCACAACAGCCTCAGCGAAACCTCCGCCCGAGCACCCCGACCACTACCCCCGACAGGTACCCTCATCCGCCGCGTCGCAGGAATCCCCCGCGAGTTTCCCACAGCCACACTAGAGGCCGTCGGCCCCAGGCGCATCAAAGACTGCGCCAACTGCCGCTACTGGTTCGACTGCGAACGCCAACTCGTCGCCGCCGACGATATCTCCCTCTTCCGCTCCGGTGACAAGGCGCAGGACCTGCGCAACCGCGGCGTCATCACCGTTGAGGCACTTATTAATGACGCCGCGGACACCCGCGCAGCAACACTAGCCCGCGCATGGCGGGAAGGTATCGCCGCGTGCCGGACCACCCCTACCGTGACCGCGCCGCGCTTCGACGTAGAAATAGACATCGACATGGAGGCCTACCTGCACCACGGCGCCTACCTGTGGGGCACCTTCGACGGGCAAACCTATCGGCCCTTTGCCACCTGGGAACCGCTCGGCGGACCCGAAGAAGCCGCCAACTTTGCTGCTTTCTGGCAGTGGCTTAGCAACACTCGCACACAAGCACACGAAGACAATAAAACTTTCGCCGCCTTTTGCTATGCCAACCATGGTGAAAACCACTGGTTAAAAGAATCTGCTCGACGCTTCCATGGCCAATACCCCGGCATCGACGTACCGAGTGAAAAAGAAGTCCAAGCCTTTATTTCTTCGACTGAATGGATTGATGTTTTCCAATTAGTGAAAAGCCAATTAATAGGGCCAGGCGGTTTAGGGCTGAAAAAGCTCGCCCCCATGGCGGGCTTCCACTGGCAAGAAGAAGACCTCGACGGAGAAGCCAGCATCCGAGCCTACGAAGAGGGCAAAAAAGAAGAACTATTGAGCTACAACGGCGACGACTGCCGCGCCACTCGAGCTATTCGACGCTGGCTAGCCGACTCAGCCCCGGGAACAATGCTGCTGCAATAACCACACTGACCACCACCAGCCACGTCGACCAATGCGACCAACCCAACAGCGACGAACCAGCGTAATAGCACAGCAGGTAGGTAGAACTGGCCTCGGCTCTGTCGTGTGTAGCCAGCTTGCCCACCCAAGAACTAGCAATCGCATGGGCTGCGAAAAACGCCGCAGTGAACCCCAACAGGCCGGCCACCACCAGCGCCAAATGATGCGACTGAATCACCACAGTTGAGAGCACATAAGCCATCGAAGACAACAACAACGCCCTCGCCGGCGGCCAACGCCCCGCCCTGGCCGAGGTAAACGTGCCGGCTAAGTAGAGCAAGAAGATCGCCCCCACCACGCCCTCGCTCAAACCAAACTCTTGGGTCAGGCGAAAACCGATGAAGTTGTACATCGACACGAAACTACCCATGAGCACGAAACCTAAGAAGAACAACAACGCCAGCTGGCGGTTAGCCCAATGGGAAGCCATAGCGCGGAATTCACCACCCAACGTCAAACGCTTCGGATGGAAATTCTTCTGAGGCGGCAAAATCATGGCGATCAACAACGCACACACAAAAGCAAACGCTGCAGAAGCAGCCATCGCCACACGCCACGGGGCAACACCCGAACCCCACGAGGGATTCATCGTGAAAAGCTCCAAAATGCCGGAAGGGATGAGTCGACCACTCAAACCCCCAATAGAAGTGCCCGCAACATACACCCCCATCGCCCGCGACAGCTGACGGGCACTGAGCTCCTCAGACAGCCACGTCATCGCCACCGCAGGAACACCGGCCAAAAACACCCCCTGGATGCCACGGCCGATAATCAGCCACCATGCCGATGGAGCCCACGGCAGTAGCAAACCCACCACCGTGCTGCACACAGCGGACACGATGATCACTCGCCCCCGCCCGAACTGCTCAGACAACACTGACGCCGGAACAATCGCCAACGCCAAAGCGCCCGTCGCAGCAGACACAGTCCACGACGCCTGAGAAGGAGTCAGCGAAAAATAGTCTGCCAGGACGGGCAATATAGCCTGCGTTGCATACAGGCTGTTAAAGGTCGCTAAGCCCGCTGCCAGCATGGCGAGAAGAGGGCGCAGCATAGAACAACGACCTCCCCACACACCAGAACTGGCAACAAACTAATACTGAACCTCACATCAAAGGCGCTTCCCTAGCAAGCAGCAGCAACCCCGCAGACTGCGTTACTTAGACGCGGCGTCAAAACGAGCAGCGACGTCATCCCAGTTGAAGACGTTCCAGACGGCCTCAACGTAGTCAGCCTTCACGTTCTTGTACTGGAGGTAGAAAGCGTGCTCCCACATGTCCAGCATCAGCAACGGAGTGAGGTTGATGGACAGGTTGCCCTGCTGGTCAGTCATCTGCTCGATAACCAGGCGGCCAGCAATGTGATCGAAACCAAGCACGGCCCAGCCGGAGCCCTGCAAGCCCAAAGCAGCAGCCTTGAAGTGATCCTTGAACGCATCGAAAGAACCGAAGTCGCGATCGATGGCCTCAGCCAAAGCACCGGTGGGCTGGCCGCCGCCATTGGGGGAGAGGTTCTTCCAGAAGATGGAGTGGTTGGTGTGGCCACCAAGGTTGAACGCAAGGTTCTTGGACAGGGCCGTCACCTGAGCGCCAATGGTGCCCTCCTCGCGAGCCTTCTGCAGGGCCTCGAGTGCAGCGTTAGCGCCAGCAACGTAGTTAGCGTGGTGCTTGGTGTGGTGCAGCTCCATGATCTCAGCGGAGATGTGGGGCTCCAGCGCATCGTATGCGTAATCGAGTTCAGGAAGAGTGTAGACGGTCATGGTGTTTCCTTTCATCAGATATGCCACCCAACAGCCCCACACAAACCAGCATCGATTACTGGTGATCCCTGGCACAGGTTGCCCAGGGGGGGCGCGAAGAGCGGCAAGCCATGTGCGCACCATGATACACATAGAAGGATGAACGAGTTTTGGGTAGGTATGGGCTGCTTTTGGGGCGCGGAGAAGCTGTTCTGGGAAACCCCCGGCGTCACCGACACCCAGGTGGGCTATGCCGGCGGCCGAACCTCCAACCCGAGCTACCGGGCCGTATGCTCTGGTTCCACCGGTCATGCGGAAGTCGTGCGGGTGCGCTTCGATCCCCGAGTGACCAGCCTCGAAGACCTCGTTGTGCTGGCGCTAGAAAACCACGACCCCACCCAAGGCAATCGCCAAGGCGCCGACATCGGGACCCAATACCGCTCCGTATTTTTCCTCCCCACCAGTGATGACGCCGCGACGGTCGAACGCATCCTCGACGCGTACGGCAAGCAGTTGGCGCAGCAAGGCTACGGTCCGATAACCGCCCAGGTCGTCTTGATGGACCAGGCCGGCACCGGATTCTGGGCGGCCGAAGACTACCACCAGCGATACCTGGAGAAGAACCCCGGCGGCTACTGCCCCCACCACGGCACCGGAGTATGTTATGTCCGATAATTACGGCGATAATTATGGCGAGGGTGATGATTACGGAGATGACATCGCGCGTGACCGCTTCGGCCGACCAATCCTCGACCGATTCGGCAGGCCCGTGCGCAACGTGCACCCCACCAAATACCCCGTCACGCCCCACGAACGCCGTCAACCACGGGAAACCCGCGAGCCCCGGCGGCCCCAACCAATCCAACGACCCGAACAGACACGCGTCTACGATGCGCGGCAGCAACCCCCGCGACGTCATTACGCAGAAAACCCTACGGTCGGCAGAGGTGAACGCAGGCGCACACCCCAAGCCGTGCACGCCGGAACAGCACAACACACACCCGCGCACCACATGCCGGCAGGCCGAACACCCAAGAAGAGGCCAGCTAAGAAAAAAGGAAGCATCCTAGGGCGGATCTTCCGGCGGCTCCTCGCCGCCATCATGGTCGTCGTGCTGATCATCGGTGGCACCCTCATCTGGGTCGACACCAAACTCATACGCGTCGACGCCGGCACCAGCGCCAGCTTCAGCACCGGCACCAACTGGCTGCTCGTCGGCTCCGACTCCCGCGCGGGTTTAAGCGAAGAAGACGCCGCTAGGCTCGCCACCGGCGGCGACCTCGGCAGCGCACGCACCGACACCATCATGCTGGTCCACGTGCCTCTCAGCGGCAAACCCACGATCCTGTCGATTCCCAGGGACTCCTACGTCAACATCCCCGGCTACGGGATGGAAAAAATCAACTCTGCCTTCTTCTTCGGCGGCCCCGAATTACTCACCCAAACCGTGGAAGAAGCAACCGGGGTAAAAGTCAACCACTACGCCGAAATCGGGCTCGGGGGATTCGCACAGCTCGTCGACGCCGTTGACGGGGTAGAACTCTGCCCCGCCGAACCGATGTACGACCCACTAGCCGGCCTGGACACTCCCGCCGGCTGCCAAGTGATGGACGGTGCCACCGCTCTCGGATACGTGCGCACACGTGCAACCGCCATGGGTGACCTCGACCGCGTCGTGCGACAACGCGAATTCTTCAGCGCCGTCGTGCACAAACTCTCCCACGTCAACCCCCTGCACATCAACGACCTGATCGGCGTGACCAGCTATCTGACCGTCGGCAAACACGACCACTCATGGAACCTTGCGCGGCTCGCCTGGGCAATGCGGGGCGGCGTCGACACCGAAACCGTACCCGTCGCAGGGTTTGAGGACACCGAAGTAGGCAACGTGGTCATCTGGGATAAGGGCGCCGCGCAGCAGATGTTCAGCCAGTTCTAGCTGATCCCCCAAGTGCACCTAGGAACGCTGGCGTATTTTCCCTAGCTGATTGTCCGCAAGTTGCCTTCACTACTCGCCACGAACTCCGGGAAATACGGAATGCGGAACCTCAACAGCCCCCGCCCTGCCGGGTAAATCAGATAAATGCGCATCTAGCTGCGGAGACAGTCGAGGCGGCGCCAGGGGGCGGTGTGGGTTTGTAAGTGAATCACTGACAAGACGAAAACAAAAGGAGGGCGCTGCCACTGCGGCAGCACCCTCCTTACAAGCTGTAGATCGTGGGGTCGATCGCTGTTACGCTAACGGATCGTCACCTGGCGAGACTTGATGTTCTCCAACGCGCGACGCTCCTCAGAGGTCAACGGAGCATCCACCGCAAGTGCCTTGGTGATATGCGCATCCACCTCGGCCAACTGATCCGCATAGTCATGGCCAGCAGCCGGATCCAAGTCGAACACCGGAACCAACACACCATGAGTACGGAACACACCAGCGAACTTCGTGTTCTCACCCAAGTTCAAATTGCCGGCAGCAGACACCCGCGCCAAAGCATCCAGCAAGGGCTGCTCCTCATCAGTACGCACCCAACGGATGTGAGCCTTATCGCCAGCATCAACCCACCAAGCCGAAGGGGTGACAGGGAAGCTCGGAACGATCGAATCATTGAAACGAGCCAACGTATTGGCGTCCAGGTTGCCCGGCCACCACTCGAAGGTCTCCTGGTTAACAACCTCAATGGACTCGGGGTTGAAGATCTCCTTCAGCTCCGGCTGCGAGCCATCATTACGAGCCGACTCCAGGGTAGAGCCCGGTGCTGCGTCCTTCAGCCAATTCAAAACAAAAGCGAGGTCGCGGCCACGGTTCTGGCTGTGGCTCGTGGTCTGCAAAGCAACGAAACGCTCGCCATCCTCGGTGACATAAGCAGCAACCGCGCCGGGCAGGACGGTGCCAAGGGTGAACTCGGTGCCGTCTACAAGCTTGGTACGAGCACAAGCGGAAGGAACGAACTCCTGCAACGCGATGAGCTCGGCCTCGACAGCCAACCCACCGAAGGGGCGGGGCTCACGATCCAACTCCGCACGAGCAGCAGCGCGAGCCGCAAGCTTCGCCTCGCGACGGGTCATGCCCTCGGGCAGGTTTTCAAGCTTCTTTTTCTTTTTAGCCATGCCGCCAATCGTACTTCACCTAAAAGCAATGCAGCGCCACCGGCATTACTTAGCAGTGCGGGTGGCACTCGATCACTGGTGCGATAGCGGGGTGTGGTGAAGTACCCCATCCCCACACCCTGCTTCATGGAGAGGGGATTGTGCCAAAACATGCGCATTTAGGGCATCGGCGGGAAGGTTTTCCCAGGTCGCAGTTTTTGAAGGCTGCTAGTTGCACATATTTTGGCACATGTCCAAGAAAAATTATTGGAAGAACTCGTCCTGGATGGCGCGCAGGGTGTCGGCCGAGTGGGTCATGCGCTCAAGCTCGTGGTCGGTGAGCTCCAGCTCGACGACGCGGCGGATGCCCTTGCGGTTCACAATGGCGGGGGTGCCCAGGTAGATGTCCTTCTGTCCGTATTCGCCTTGCAGCAGCGCAGAGACCGGCAGTGCGACGTCTTGGTTCTGCAGTACGGCGCGGGTGATGCGCGCCAAGCCCATGCCGATGCCGTAAGAGGTCGATCCTTTGGCGTCGATGATGGTGTAGGCGGCGTCGCGGGTTTCTTCGAAGATGCGCTCCAAGCGGCCCTCTAGCTGGGGATCCTTTTCGAGCAGTTTGCGCATAGATACGCCAGCGATGGTAGCAGACGATAGCACGGGGAGTTCGGTGTCGCCGTGTTCGCCGATGATGTAGGAGTGGATGGAGGTCGGGGCGACTTCGTAGAGTTCACCCAGCATGTAGCGGAAGCGGGCGGAGTCGAGCACGGTGCCGGAGCCAATGACGCGCTCGTGCGGCAGACCAGAGTATTTCCACACGGCGTAGGACAGGATGTCGACGGGGTTGGATGCGACGAGGAAGATGCCGTCGAAGCCGTTGACCATGACGTTGTCCACGATGGATTTCATGATCTTCATGTTTTTGTCGACTAGCTGTAGGCGGGTTTCGCCGGGCTTTTGTGCGGCTCCGGCGCAGATGACGACCATGGCGGCGTCTTCGCAGTCAGCGTAGGTGCCCTTGGTGACTTTGGTGCGCGAGGGTGCCCAGACGACGCCGTGGTTTAAGTCCATGACGTTGCCTTCGAGCTTCTTTTCATCGATGTCGATGATCGCGAGGTGGTCACAGACGCCTTGGTTGACGAGGGCGAAAGCGTAGGCGATTCCGACATCGCCGGCGCCGATCAGAACAACTTTGTTGCCAGCACTGACCTTCATGTTTAACCTGCCTTTGGCTCGCGGGAGCCAGTTAGAGGGATATTCCTGTGTTCCAGTATGCCCCCAACATGCCCGAATGTGCCCGCTGTTGCCCGGAAAATGCCCGAAAATGTGGCAAATCTCCTACAGTCCCAGGTGCGACCCCAGCAGCGGGTAGCCAACAAACGCCACCGCATCAATCAAAAAATGTCCCCACACCAGCGGCCATACGCGCCGCCACCGCAGAAATACATAAGCGAACACCACACCCATCACCACATTGCCAAAACCTGCACTGACACCCTGATACAGGTGATAACTGGCCCTCAACAGTGATGACGCCGCGATGATCACCCACACACGCACCCCCAGCGTTTCCAGACGGGTCGCCAGCCACTGCACCACCACAAGCTCCTCGGCCAAGGCGTTTGCCGCAGCCCACAAAAGAGCCAGCACAATGCCGCTCAAGCTCAACCCCATGGAGGGCTTAACCTGCACACTCCACCCCATGTGCACCGCCACCAGGTACAGCACCAACCCAGGAAGCCCGATGCATGCCGCCAACACCGCACCCCACCCAGCATCCGAAGCCCTAGGCCTCACCACCCTGATGCCGAGAACCAGAACCAACGCCGCCCAGCTCAGCAGACTCAACACGCTGGTCAACTGCAAAGCAACATCCAACCACCGAACAGACGCCTGGGCACCACCAATAGCCACCGACTGCTCATTCAACGGCGCCGGATCAAGCAACGCCCCAACAAGCTTCAACACAGCACGCAACCCCGACATGCCGAAGGTCACCAGCAACACCACCGCGATCTCCGACCACAGCAACCCTCGCGGCGTCATCAATTTTGTGATTAATCTATGGGCCATAACCCGACCTCACCATCAAATACCTCGCGCGCAACACCCAACAACGTTGGCTCATCAACACGCACCGAACCCAACAACACCGACGTACCCGTCGACACACCCGGCGAAGGCAACACCCCACAAGGAACCGAAATACCGCAGCGGCCCGTGAGATTCTGCGTACTCGCCCACGGAGTCCACGCAGTCTGCGCAGCAAAATCATCCGCCGGAGCCATCGAAGAAAAATAACCCAACTGCGGCGGATCATGCGCCAGGCTAGGGGAGAGCAACACATCCACATCAACAAGCGCCCGAACACGGGCATCCGCCGAACCCGCTACCTCCAGCAACGGGCCCGTGCGCGACCAATCAGCCGCGGCGTCAACACCCCGATCCCGCAACCACGACACAATCGCAGTCTCCCCAACCACACGCGGAATCTTGCGGGCACGCACCGTCAACACCGCACAAAAAGCCTCAAAAAACTCAGGCCCATAAGGCTCAACCTCCACCACACGGTGCCCCACCGCCGACAAACGCGACGCGGCCTCGTACGCCGCAGCACCCCACGCATCATCCACCGGCGCGCCGGGCGCATGCGCAGGTGCAGTGAGAAGCCCCACCCGCAACCGAGGAGGGGACACATAGGACGGATGCTCCTGGTAACCATGCATCAACGCCTGATCCGACACGCTACGGGTAATAAAACCATCAGCAGTCAACGCCCCACCGGTAGTGTCGTGCTCCGGCTTGAACCCCACCAACCCGCACGCCGCCGCCGGCACACGAATGCTGCCCCCACCATCGGTTGCATGCGCCACCGGAACAACACCCCGTGCCACCGCTACCGCAGCACCGCCCGAAGAACCACCCGTCGTACGGCCCCTCAACAACTGGGGCGCGTCCTCCCGCAGCTGCACCCCATCGACCACAGGCTCGCAATAGGCCGTCATGCCTAGCTCGCTCGTCGCCGACTTGCCCACCACCACGCAACCAGCATCAAGCAGGCGCTGGACCACAGGCGAATGCTCCGCGGGCACGAACGCACGCCCCGAATTGCCCAACCCCAGGGGCATCCCCGCCACCGCAGTCAGATCCTTCACCGCCACCAACAAGCCCGACAAACGCCCACCGGCTTGGGCGCCACCGACCGGGGTGCCATCGGTGACCGCATTGAAAGACAACCCCGTCGCAGCCATCGGCCGCCCCCCAATGAACTCCCCAAATGCCTCCACCGCCAGCCGGGCCCCCCGAGAGCACACCCCATCTTCAAGCGCCCGTGCCACACCACCATCGCCGCAAGCACTCACAAGCCACACATCCCAACTACAATCACACACATGAGCTGCACCGTCGCCTACCTCGGGCCCCAAGGAACCTTCACCGAAGCCGCACTCATCCGCTTCGCAGAACTCGGCTGCATCCCAGGAGGCACCGCAGAACTACAGCCACTGGCGGTCACAAGCCCCGCCGAAGCGATCGGTGCAGTACTGAACTCCACCAATCCTAGCCAGCAGCCACCCACCCGCGCCGACTACGCCGTCGTAGCCATCGAAAACAGCGTCGACGGGCCCGTCACCCCCACCTTCGACGCACTCGCCGCACACTCCGGCGCCCAGATCTACCACGAAATAGATATCGACGTCGCGTTCGCCATCATGGTCCGCACAGGCAGACGCCTAGGTGACATCCGCACCTTCACCACCCACCCCGTGGCTAAACCCCAAGTCGCCCAATGGCTCGAACGCAACCTCCCCGAAGCAACCTTCATCGCCGCCACCTCCAACGCGGCTGCCGCCCAGATGGTCGCTGAAGGCAAAGCAGACGCCGCAGCCGCACCCCTACGCGCAGCAGACATCTATCACCTCGACGTCATTGAGCATCCCGTCGCAGACGTCGCCGGCGCACGCACCCGATTCGCACTCATCGGACCCGCGGGGGTACCCACACCCCGCACCGGAAACGACCGCACCTCCATCATGGTCACCCTCCCCAACGAAGCAGGAACACTCGTCGGAGCACTCCAAGAACTCGCCACCCGCGGCGTCGACATGTCCCGCATTGAATCCCGCCCCACCCGCACTGGCCTGGGAACATACCGATTCCACATCGACATCGTCGGCCACATTGATGACGCTCCCGTCGCCGAAGCACTCCGGGCAATCTACCTCCGCGCCGAAAAAGTCGAATACCTCGGCTCGTGGCCCTCATGCGAACAACCGCGCTCGCCCATAAACTTGGAAGAAATACATCGCGCCCACGAATGGACCGACAACCTACGCGCCGGCACACGCTAAAGGCACACGCTTAAAGGTAGCAGCCACACGGCACGCGCCGGCACCACAACGAAAGGTACAGATGGCCCGCTTCGCACTCGTCCGCCACGGGGAAACCCCCAGCAACATCGACCACCTGCTCGACACCGCCCACCCCGGCGCCGACCTCACCGAACTCGGACGCACCCAGGCCCAAGAAGCCGGCCGGAACTTAAGCGAACGCGGATACACTCGCATCTACTCCTCACACATTGCCCGCGCCATCCAAACCGCCCAACACACCGGCATCGACTACCACGGGCAACTTCCCGGACTCGAAGAAATCTCCGCCGGTGAACTAGAAATGCGCGGCGACGACGACGCCCTCCGCATCTACCAAGGCGCCTTCAACTCCTGGGTCTGCGACGCCACCCCCGCAGCATTCGACCGCGCATACACCGACTTCGACCGCGCAATCCTCGTACCTGGCGGCGAAAGCTACGCCACCTTCATCGACCGCTTCTACCCAACCATCACCCAACTACTCGACTCCGGCCTCGACAAATTCGCCATCGTCAGCCACGGTGCCGCCATCCGAACCTTCGTCGCGAACGCCTGCGACGTCGACCGACAACTCATCGCCAACTCCATCTACCCCAACTGCGGAATCGTCGAAATCACCACCGACGGGCCCATCGGAACATGGCCCGTCAAACTCCCCACACTCACACCCCGCTAGCCCCACCCCAACTCGTGCAAACGATCATCATCAATCCCAAAATGATGCGCGACCTCATGCACCACTGTGATCGCAATCTGCTCACGCAGCTGCTCCTCTGAAGCACAAAAGTCCTTCAACGCCTCCGCGTACAAGGTAATACTCGGAGGCAAATGCATCGAATAATCACTCGTCCGCTCCGTCAACGCCACCCCGTCGTACAAACCCAAAATATAGGGCGAATCAGGATTGTAATCATCAACAAACATCGCCACATTATCCACGTGGCGACGCAACTCGCGCGGAATCAGCTCAATGGCCTGCTCCACCAACTGATCAAAACGCTCGTCGCTGACCTCAACCACACACACCACCCCACTTCACTAGCAGCCGCACGCCCACAGCGGGCCTACTGGCGGATCGGGTTACGCTCCGGCAACTCCTGCGGAGGCTGACCATCAATCGTGAACCCAGACTTCGCCGAACCCACCAAACCCGCAAAACGGCCAGAAGCATTAGGGAAGAACAGGGTGCAGTTCACAGTATGGCTGCCGCCCGACCACGAATTAGGCGGCACAACCGTCCAGAACGGCTGCAGCGTCGAGTAATACAACGCGTCATCCCCACCCACATAATCCATCGCGGCCTGCGTACACACCGGCTTCAAATAATTATCCTGATCCTCAATACTCGGCACCCGATCCGGGAACACCTCCTGAAGATCAATCACCTTCGTTACCTCATACGAATGCTCCGCACCACAATCAACAACCCGAGGCACCTCGGCGTCATCAACCGCAACGCACTCCCCAGCCTGAGCAATCCGCGCCTGATCCTGATTCAACGCAGAACCCAACGTCAACTCCACCGAACCATCATCATTGGTCACCTGAACACCACACAACATCGTGCGATCCCCAGCCTCCCACTGCTCCCTCGGCGGCAAAATCGACGCCACAGAATAACGTCCCACAGGATCAAAATGACCCTTCAAATACTTAATCGTCGGCCCCTGGCACAACTCCTCACGCAACTCCGCCTGGCGCGCAACCCCAGGCATATCCGCCTTCGGGCCAAACTCACTCGACGGATACGCCCCCAAATCCTCACGAGCCGAAATCTCAAAACGGTGCGGACGGGCACAATCCGTCTGCCCAAACTGCGACACCGCGCCCGCGGCGTCAACATCCCACGTCACGCAATCCCCAACACTCGCCGTCGTAAACGACGCCACCGCAGCCGAAGAATCACTAGCCGGCTGCGAAGACGAACCCGCAGCGGAAGAATCCCCACCCTCCCCAGAAGAACCAGCCCGGGCGGACTCAAAAGCATAACCACCCACAGCAACACCGCCCACCAAAGAAGCAACAAGGGCGACACGCACAGGAGCCGAAGAACGCCAACTAGAAACCATGGGTTACATATTGCCACGATCGGAAGAATCAGCAGAAGCGCGAGTCACACGCGAACACAAAGCAAAACGATCCGTCCGGTAAAAAGACACGCACCACTCCACAGGCCGACCCCGCGAATAAGACTGACGCAACACCCGCAACAACGGCGCCCCCACGGACACCTCAAGCAACCCAGCCTGCTCCGAATCCGCACACACTGCAGAGGACGTCTGAACCGTCTCCGTCACAGGGCAATCGTAATGCGTCGACATGATGTCATACATCGAGTTATACACATCATTTTCCAACAAAGAGGGCATCAACCTGCTGTTATACCAACCATCATCAATCGACACAGGAACGCCATTAGCCAAACGAACCCGCCGCACATGAGCATGACGCATCTGCGTATTCAAATCCACAGGCTCATCACCCGCCGGCCGCAACGCAACCTCCGAATCCTGATCCCCACCCGCGAAAAAACGCACAGTTTCCGGCGGAGGAACACTCCGCGACGCCAATACAATGATGCTGCCCGGACGCAAACCCTCCGCCCGCATCTGCTCACTAAAAGACAACAACCCAGTACTCGACGTCATAGGAGTAGAGGCCACAAACGTCCCCCGGCCGCGCACACGAACCAACTTGCCGCTGGCAACCAAATCCCCCGACGCACGCCTGACAGTAATCCGCGAAATACGAAAATGCTCCTCAAACATGCGCTCGCCCGGCAGCATATCCCCCGGAGACAAATTATTCTCCACGTAATGCTCGATTATCCGACGCAGCTGAACATGCTTCGGCGCGGCCCCCTCACTCAGGTCCAAAGAATACGATCGAAACTGCCGCACGGGTACCACTTACCTTCCCACACACAGAAACAACGACGAGCATCCTGCGCCCGCGCCCATTGACAGCACACGCACAACGCGCACACTACGCTGGGAAAGTTGCTGTATGAACGCAAATAACGGTTAAAAATTACGTTAATAAATCACTCGCCCCGCCGCAGGCGTTTTGAAAATGATCCCCCTTTAAAGGGGTGGGGTTAAGAGAGAAACACTACGCACACACCAAGGCGGTAGGCTAAGAGCGTGATTGATCTCAAGTTCCTCCGCGATAACCCCGACGTCGTCCGCCAATCCCAGATCACCCGCGGCGAAGACCCCCAACTCGTCGACCAACTGATCTCCGCCGACGAAACCCGCCGCGAATCAATCGCGAAGGCCGACTCCCTGAGGGCAGAACAAAAAGCCTTCGGTAAAAAAATTGGGCAAGCAGCACCCGAACAGCGCCCTGCCCTACTCGAAGGCTCCAACGCCCTCAAGCAGCAGGTCAAAGACGCCGAAGCCGCGCAAAAAGACGCCGAAGCAGAAGTCGAACGCCTCCAATACCTCATCTCCAATGTTGTGGAAGGCGCACCCGCTGGCGGCGAAGACGACTACATCGTCCTCGAGCACGTCGGCACCCCACCAGAGTTCGACTTTGAACCCAAAGACCACCTCGAACTTGGTGAATCCCTCGGCCTGATCGACATGGAACGCGGAACCAAAGTCTCCGGCTCCCGCTTCTACTTCCTCACCGGCGACGGCGCATTCCTACAGCTAGCAATGCTCAACCTCGCCGCTATGAAAGCCCGCCAGGCCGGGTTCCAACTGATGGTTCCACCGGTCCTCGTCCGCCCCGAATCCATGGCCGGCACCGGATTCCTCGGCGCCCACTCGGACGAAATCTACTACCTCCCCGCAGACGACCTCTACCTCGTCGGCACCTCCGAGGTCGCCCTCGCCGGATACCACCAGGGTGAAATCATCGACCTCTCCGAAGGTCCCAAGCGCTACGCCGGCTGGTCCTCCTGCTTTCGTCGCGAAGCCGGATCCTACGGCAAAGACACCCGCGGAATTCTACGCGTCCACCAGTTCGACAAAGTCGAAATGTTCTCCTACTGCAAACCCGAAGACGCCCAAGCAGAACACCAACGCCTCCTCGACATGGAACGCGACATGCTCGGCGCCGTCGGCGTGCCCTATCGAATTATTGACGTCGCGGGCGGCGACCTCGGGTCTTCTGCCGCACGCAAATTCGACACTGAAGCGTGGGTACCCACCCAAAACACCTACCGCGAGCTCACCTCGACGTCGAACTGCACCACCTTCCAAGCCCGCCGCCTCGGAGTGCGCTACCGCGACGACAACGGCAAAGCCCAGGTGTGCGCAACCCTCAACGGAACCCTGGCGACCACCCGCTGGTTGGTCGCCATCCTGGAGAACAACCAGCAGGCCGACGGTTCCGTGGTTGTCCCCGAAGCCCTGCGCCCCTACATGGGTGTCGAGGTTCTCGAACCCAAGAAATAGGGGACAGGGGGACTATTCCTCCCAGGCGTAGGTGCGCTCCACTGCCCGGTTCCAATCGTGGTACAGCGCATCACGCTGCTCGGCGTCCATCTTCGGATGCCACACCTTGTCCTCTGCATTGTTGCGCTTGAGGACCTCCAGGTTTTCCCAGAAACCGACGCTCAAACCGGCCGCGTACGCCGCGCCCAGCGCAGTGGTTTCTGTGACCTGGGGGCGCACGACGTCAGTATCCAAAATGTCTGCCTGGAACTGCATCAGCAACTCGTTGTGCACCATCCCGCCGTCAACCTTCAGGCGGGTGATCTCCACACCCGAATCCGCAACCATCGCGTCGGCAACCTCGCGAGTCTGGAACGCCGTAGCCTCCAGCACCGCGCGCGCAAAGTGATTCCGGTTAGCGAAACGAGTCAGACCGACGATCGCGCCACGAGCATCCGGCTTCCACCTCGGAGCGAACAAGCCCGAGAACGCCGGCACAATGTAGACACCGCCATTGTCCTCCACACTGCGCGCCATGTTCTCAATCGCAGGTGCATTGGGGATGATCTGCAGATTGTCGCGCAGCCACTGGACCAGTGAACCACCCACCGCGACGGAACCCTCCAGCGCATACACCGGCTTTTGACCCTCAATCTGGTAGCACACGGTAGTCAGCATGCCGTGCTCACTCCACTTCGGCTTCGTGCCCGTGTTGAGCAGCATAAACAGGCCCGTGCCGTAGGTGTTCTTCGCGTCACCATTCTTGAAGCACGCTTGGCCGAACATCGCAGCCTGCTGGTCGCCCAAAATACCGCGAATCGGCACACCAGGCAGCGAACCGCGTGCGCGGATCTGACGGAAATCACCCACACTCGGGCGGATCTCCGGCAACATCTGCATCGGAATACCCATTTGCTCGCAGAGATCCTCATCCCACTGCAACGTCTTCAGATCCATGAGCAGCGTGCGCGACGCATTCGTCACATCTGTGCAGTGGAGCGCGGGCTCATTGCCATCGCCCTCCGCGCCGCCAGTCAGATTCCACAACAACCACGTGTCGATCGTGCCGAACAACAAATCGCCGGCCTCCCCGCGCTCGCGGGCACCTTCAACATTGTCGAGAATCCACTTGATCTTCGGTGCGGAAGGATAGGAGTTAATAAACAACCCAGTCTTGTCACGGAACTTCTCCGGACCATCCTCGCCCGCGATCTCGTCGCAGATCGCCATCGTGCGCGTATCCTGCCACACGATCGCGTTGTACACGGGCTCCCCCGTACTCTTATCCCACACCACGGTGGTCTCGCGCTGGTTAGTAATGCCCACAGCCAGCACATTCGAAGGGGAGGTATCCGCAGTGGCAATTACTTCGCCCACTGCACGGCGAGTGTTTTCCCAAATTTCCATCGGATCGTGCTCGACCCAACCCTTCTGGGGAAAAATCTGCTCGTGCTCGAACTGACTGACGGCGGCTAGTTCGCCTTCGTGCGTGAACAAGATGCAGCGGGTGGACGTGGTGCCCTGGTCGATCGCCGCAATGTATTGAGTGTCGGTAGCCATGAGGTGAAGCCTCCTAAAGAAAAGAGGAGTGGGGGACGGGGACGGGGGATGAATAGGGAAAGGGCAGGTATTGGGGGACTGTTCACACGAGGCTAGCCGACAAGCGCCGCCAGCGTGCCCGCCGCCGCAGCAAGCGCTAACGCCCCGCAACCATGTAGCCGACGTTGTACTCTAAAAACTATGGCTAAAAAGGCTAACGACGTTTTCTACCACTCGGTGATCCACCTAGTAAAAGGAGTTTTCAAAGCTCAAGGGCTAAAATTCAACGTCACCGGTACCGAAAACATCCCAGACACCGGCGCAGTCGTCGTCGCCAACCACACCGGCTACATGGACTTCACCTACGTCGGAGTCCCCTTCTACACCCCATACTCACCCCGCACCGCACGCAACCGCAAACGCCTCGTCCGATTCATGGCGAAACAGGAAGTATGGGACAACCCCATCGGCGGACCCGTCATGAGCGGCATGAAACACATCCCCGTCGACCGCATCGACACCGTGCCCAGCTACAACAAAGCGGTAGAAGACCTCAAAGCCGGCGAACTCGTCGGAGTATTCCCCGAAGGCACCCTGTCACGATCCTTCGAAATCAAAAAGCTCCGCACCGGTGCCGTACGCATGGCCCGCGAAGCCGGCGTACCCATCGTCCCCGTCATCCTCGTCGGCAGCCAACGCGTCTGGCCAAAAGACGGCCCCAAACACCTAGGCCGCAGCAACACACCCATCGAAATCAACGTCCTTCCCGCCTGGTACCCCCCAGAAGGGCCGGCCGATGAAGTCACCAAACAACTCCGCCACATCATGGCTGATGGGCTAGCCGAACTATGGCAGCGATACGACGAACTCCACGGCCCGCTCCCCCAAGGAGCACCCTGGGTTCCCGCGCGCTACGGCGGTGGCGCCCTCACCCTCGAAGAGGCGCAAAAACTCGACGACGCCGTCCAAAACGAACGACGCCGCGTCCGCACCCTCCGCGACGACCTCGATGCCCTCGCGGACAAGCTCAACGCACTCCTCGCCGGCCTCGGGGAAGCCTCCAAGGAACTCGTCGTCCAATCCAAAGACGCAGCTAACCACACTGCCCAAACGGTCGCCACTGCAAAAACCGCCATCGAACAACTTGCCGAAGACGCCGTCGAAGGGGTGAAAGAAGGGGTATCGAAAGTCGCTAGCGCAGGCAGCCGCCTCCGCCAACTGTCCGCACAAATCCCCACCAACGTCCCACCCGCAGCAGTCGACGCCCTCAACCAGCTGGTCAGCGACGCCAAACAAATTCGCGACCGCCTGCCCCATCGCGTGCGAGCACGCCTCACCGAATTCCCCGAAGCCCTCGTCACCGACGTCGACGGCACCATCTTCTACCAGCCAGAAGGCAGCACCACCCGCGTCGTCACCGAATCCACCCGCAACGCCTTCCTCGACATGCGCACCCGCGGCAAATGCACCTTCCTCGCCACCGGCCGCACCCCCCGCGAACTACCCGAAGTATTCCAAGCCCTCGGGTTCGCCCCCATCGTTGTGGCCGCCAACGGCACCCTCGTCGTCGACGGGGCGAAACTACCCGCCGAACTCAGCGAAAGCACCGACATTAGCGACGCCATCCTTCACACCGATGGTTTCACAACTGATGACGCCGCGACCGTCCGCGAAGCAATCAACGCAACCCGCAGCGCAAACGCGGGAGGCCCCATCGCCGACCTCGTCATGGACGAAGAGCGCGTCAACGGCCACATCATCAAATACACCGCCCGAGCAGACGTGGCATCCGCGGACATTGTCGCAGCAATCACCGAACACCTCGGCGACGTCGCCACCGTAAACTACTCCGCACCCTGGGGATACGCCGAAATATCGCCCGCAGGAGTCACCAAAGCCACCGGACTGAAATGGCTACTCTCAAAAAAAGGTATCGACCCAGCACGCGTCGTCGCCTTCGGAGACATGCCCAACGACATCGATATGCTCGCCTACGTCGGCACCGGCGTCGCCATGGGCAACGCAGACCCGGCAGTCATCGCGCAAGCGCAATGGGTCACCTCTCCCGTCTCCAAAGACGGCGTCAGTGAATTCCTCGCACCCGTATTCCAACGCGAGGAAACACCAGGCCAGGTATGATCCACACCCCAAACACAACCACGGACATCCCCAACAGGGGCACCCCACCACGCCTCGTCGCCAGCGACATCGACGGAACATTCATCCGCAGTGATGAACGCGTAAGCCCCCGCCTCCGCGACGTCATTAATAAAATGACCGCTCAAGGCACCGTGCTCTGCCTCGCCACCGGCCGCCCACCCCGCTGGATCGCCCCAGTCCTACAACAAATCGACGTCCGACCCGTCTGCGTCTGCGCCAACGGAGCCATCACCTACGATGCACGCTCCGACAGCATCATCAACTCCCACGTCCTCAACCCCGACGCCCTCAACACCCTCGTCGACGCAGCCACCACCCACTTACCCAACCCCACCTTCGCCGTCGAAAGAGTCAACCTCAACGACATCCACGGCTGCGGATACGCCACCGGAACTGGCGGGCCTCGCGACAAACAATTTGTCGTCGATCCCCGCTACGACCACGCCTGGGACTCCGACGAACACGGCATCGAAGAACACCCGCAGCTGCTCGAGAAGCCAGCCGTCAAACTGCTCATACGCTGTGAAAACATGCACAGTGCCGACATGTATGCGCTACTCGAAGACCACATCGACCCGGCCCTGGCCCACGCCACCTACTCGATACCCGAAGGGCTCATCGAATGCGCCGCGCCGGGCGTCAACAAAGCAGCCGCGGTCGCAGAAGTCGCCGCAGCCATCGGCATCGACGCCCACGAGACCATCGCCTTCGGAGACATGCCCAATGACATCGAAATGCTCCGCTGGGCAGGCACCGGAGTAGCCATGGGTAACGCCCAAGACAACGTCAAACAAGCCGCAAACAAAGTAACCGCCACCAACGACCAAGACGGCGTGGCGGCGGTACTTGAAACCTGGTTCTAGGCTGGTTCTAGTTGCCCAATTGGAGGCGCTAGTTGCGCAGCTCCTTCGTGGCGTTATCGATCGTCTTGATCGCATCAATCAGGTCGTTCGCGTGGTTAATGATGCGATCGACATCCCCGGCACCCTTCGAGCTACCTAGCATGCTTGAACCGGACGCGTCACCGTCGTAACCACCGGTGCCGCCGGGGTTGCGTCCGCTGCCGCCGCCAATTCCCCCAGTGCCAGGGGAGGGACGCCGAACGCCGGTATCGGGGTTCGGATTCGTATCCGTCACCGTTGTCCCGCTCAAAGAATCGTACTTTTGCTTCGCGATCCGTCGAATGTCATCCATCCGTGCATAGCCTGCATCACCAGGGCAAACAGTATTGCCGACGTCGCGGTGAGCGAAAATATTCGGCAGGGTCACGGCAGCACCGTAGGGGTACTTCGAATAGCTGGTGCCCTCGGAATAATGCGTGTCATAACCCAGCGGATCGAACCCGGATACGCGTGCCTTCCAGCCGGCGAGTTCGCCAACGGAGCGGATCGTTGCGTCAGAGGGGCGAACAGTGGAGTAATCACCCATCATCGAAATGCCCATGGTGTTTTCGTTAAAGCCACCAGCGTGCGCGCCCTCGACCGCGCGGTTGAGGCCGCCGTATCGACCCTCGTAGATGGTGCCGAACTTATCAACCAGCGCGTGGTATCCGATATCGCACCAACCGAGGCGCTGCGCATGGTACTGGTAGGTTCCGCGCACCACGCCGGCGGCCTCCGCACGGGTGTAATTGTTCGAACCCGCAGTGTGGTGAATGGTGATCGCATTGACCTCATCGTTATAGGTGGGGGAGGAGCAGCGCAGGCTTTCGTCGGCACCCCAACCGGCGCGGCTAACCACACGGGTGATGCCGTCGGAATCTGCAGTCAGCTCGATCGCAGGGTCAGAATCTTGCGCGGCCTTGCCATCGATGAATGTGGCCTCGAGGTCCGCTGGTGCCTCCGTCATGTCGACGCCAGCCGTGGACACCTGGATTCGGTTCGTTTTCTCCACAAAGACCGGCTCCGTACCATTTCGCCCATTGTTGACGCCGCGGGGGCCCTGGTCGACAGGCTCTGCATCGAACCACTCAGTCCAGGTGCCATCGGGCCGCTCGGAACGGAAGAACGCAGCGATTTCTTTGTCGCCACTCCAGTTCAAGGCGAACATATCGAAAGGCTCTTCGCGGTAAAACTCCTTGACCGCCTTCGGCCCGGGGGCCTCGCCCTGGGTGACGATCGCCGGGTCATCCACAACGATGTTGTCGCCGGCGTCGAAACTCGTGGACTCGATTGCGGCGGTGATCGGACCGGAACCATTGTCGTCGACAACGAGCACCGCGGCGTCACCACCCGAGGCGAACAAGCCGGACGGGGAGTGTGCGATACCGAAAGTCGCGGCCGTCGCCAGGGCGATCCCGGTGATAGAAGTCAAGGCTAGGGATGGGCGGAGGCTGCTGCGGCGGTTGATGCGGCGGCGTGACGCGCCGGGCCTGGGGAGGAAGCCGGGCAGGTGCGGGGTGATGGGCATGCAAGTCCTAACTGTTACAGCTGTTGCGTGCGTCTAGGATTGTTAACGGATGTTACCAGTGTTAATGAAGTTTCGCATGATATTTACCGTGGTGGCGTGGCGCCGTGTGAACAGCACACACCCCACACCGACGTGTAAATTTGAACAACATGACCTATGACCTCATCGTTGTCGGATCCGGCCTCTTCGGACTCACCATCGCAGAACGCGCAGCACACGCAAACAAACGAGTCCTCATCGTAGAAAAACGCCCCCACCTGGGCGGAAACGCCTACTCCGAAGCCGACCCCGACACCGGCATCGAGGTACACAAATATGGCGCTCACCTCTTCCACACCTCCAACAAACGCGTCTGGGACTACGTCAACCAATTCACCACATTCACCGGCTACCAACACCGCGTCTTCGCCATGCACAAAGGCCAGGCCTACCAATTCCCCATGGGCCTAGGCCTCATCGCACAATTCTTCGGCAAGTACTACAGCCCCGAAGAAGCCAAAGCACTCATCGCCGAACAAGCAGCCGAAATCAACACCGACGAAGCCACCAACCTCGAAGAAAAAGCGATCTCCCTCATCGGCCGCCCACTCTACGAAGCCTTCATCCGCGACTACACCGCCAAACAATGGCAAACCGACCCCAAAGAACTCCCCGCCGGCAACATCACCCGCCTACCCGTCCGATACAACTTCGACAACCGCTACTTCAACGACACCTATGAAGGCCTACCAGTAGACGGCTACGCTGCCTGGCTCGAAAACATGGCCGCCTCTGACAACATCGACGTACGCCTCGACACCGACTGGTTCGACGTCCGCGAACAAGTACGCGGCGAAAACCCCGACGCCCCCGTCGTCTACACCGGCCCCCTCGACCTCTACTTCGACTACGAAGCAGGCAAACTCGGGTGGCGCACCCTCGACTTCGAAACCGAAGTGCTCGACATCCCCGACTTCCAGGGCACCCCGGTCATGAACTACAACGACGCCGAATACCCCTACACCCGCATCCACGAATTCCGCCACTTCCACCCCGAACGCGCCGACACCTACCCGACGGACAAAACCGTCATCATGAAGGAATACTCCCGCTTCGCCGAAGGTGACGACGAACCCTACTACCCAATCAACACCCCAGAAGACCGCGAAAAACTACTCCGCTACCGCGAACTCGCAGAAGCAGAAACCGCCAACAACAAGGTCTTCTTCGGCGGACGCCTCGGCACCTACCAATACCTCGACATGCATATGGCCATCGCCTCCGCCCTAAGCATGTGGGACAACAAACTCGCCGAACTCCTAGGAGTCGACGCCTAAAAACGCTGCGGGCGGACCGCCACCTCCTTAACCCCCTGCTATCCCCAGATGCGGTAGGGGCATGGACTAACGCGACGGGGTAGGCCTCAGCCACAGCCCCCCACTGGAGGCAGCAGCTGGGAAGCCTCGGAGGAGGAAACCACTTCATCGAACTATGCCTCGATGAAGACGACAGGGTCTGGATGTTCCTGCACTCCGGAAGCCGCGGCGTCGGAAACAAGATCGCGCGTAAACATGTTGCTGCAGCGAAAGCACAGTGCAAAGCGGCACGCGTGAAACTCCCCACCAAAGACCTCGCCTACCTAGAGGAAGGAACCCCCGAGTTCGATAATTACCTGACCGAACTGCACTGGGCGCAACGCTTCGCATGGTTAAACCGTGAGGAAATGATGGACCGATTCGGGCGCTGCCTGCGCGAATGGATCGGACGCGACGTCGCCGGGGTGGAACGCATCAACTGCCACCACAACTACACCGTCGAAGAGGAACACTACGGCGAAAAAGTGTGGCTGACCCGCAAGGGAGCGGTGCTGGCCGACGCCGAACCCCTGGTGGAGGTGCTGCACACGCTGCGACAGATCCTCAACGTCAAGGGAACATAGCGCAGTTTCAGGTGGCGGTGCGGGTCTGGGTTGGGGCTTACCAGCTGCTGGAGCCGCCGCCACCCGAAAAACCCGGGGTGGAATAGCCGACCGACACCCCGGAGGAATCGCCCGTATCCCAAGAATTGTCGCTGGCCGTGTCGTGCGAATGCCAAGTGCTCATCACCACGTACGGCGTGTAACCGTGGTAGCCGACGCCGGGGCGCCAATCATCGGCACTAATGGTGGGCTTCGGATGCTTGGCGGATTCGGTGACCCCGTCGAGTTCTTCAGCACTGATTGCCTTCATCACCACCGCGGCGTCAGCAATGAGAAGCGTGAATGCGTCGACGAAGCCCTCCTGTTGGGGATCATCCATCAGGACTTTCGCGCGGGCTTGCAACTGCGTGAGTTCCTCGGCGAAGCGTTCGTTGCTGGTGCCGAGGGCTGCCTCCTTAAAGTCTTCGCGCAGGCGCATCGCTTCGCGGATACGGGTGGCCTTGTCACCATTTTCGATGTTGTAGAGCGTATCGATGTTGGACATCGCGTTGCGCATCAACGACAGGGAGTTGTTTGCCGAGTAAAGGTCCCGCCCATGCTTCGTGAGCTGCTTATCGGAGGGATTGTCGGGGATCTTAGCGAGGGTCGAATCGATGGACAGGAATTGTTTGCGGACCTCCTCCCATTGATGGCGGAGCTCTGAATCGGCGAGGTCGCTGTGCAGGCTGTTGGCGCGGATGTCGTATTCGTCGAGCTTGGGGGCGATTTCGGCGTGGCCAGTGGTGACGGTTTCGTACAGTCTGCGGTCGCGCTTGCGGTCCTTGCGGGAATTTTTGAAGATGAGCCAGACGACGCCGATCGGGATGAGGATTCCGATGGGCAAAGCGGTGATTTTGCTGAACCAACTCTGCTGGCGGTCATCGTCGGGGGTGTTGCCAATGAGGGTTTCGGGGTCGATGGTGGCTTGGGCGCCGGCGAAGAGGCCGCCCGCGAGGTTGCCGCCGCGCAGCGAGGGCTTCATCGCTTCGAGTGAATTGTGAAGGCGGGGGCCGCGGTTGAGGGTGAGGGCAGCGCAGGCGTCGTCGCCGCAGTAGATGCCGTTGCGGCGGGGTTCGAGGCCGACTGCGACGATGAGGTGGCCGGGGGCCCATTTGGTGGCGCCATCGTTGAGGAGGTCGGGGCGCTGCTCCTTGGCGAAATTCAGCATCCCCTCGTTGAAATCCTCGCTGTTGTGCGCCAGCAGTAGGTAATCGACGGTGGTGACCTGATCGGGGAAATCGAGTTTTTCGGTTTCGGCGGTGAGGAAGGCTTCGTCTTCGTCGGTGAGTTCGGGGCTGTCGGACCAGACGGTGACCGTGACGTGGTCGGTGGAGGGGGTGGATTGTGTAGAGAGAGTGGCCTGTGCGGAGAGGGCGGGGTGCGAGGCGGGGAGTGCGGTGGCAGGGAGGGAAGTGGCGAGGATGAAGGTGGCGATGGCGAAGATGGAGAGAGCGGCGGTGAAGGTCGCTTTCAACGCTGCGGTTGATGCTGCGCTTAATGCTGCGGTTGTCGCTGTGGGGGCGTTGGTGGCGCTGGCTGTGGTGAGTGCTGCCATGGATGAATTTGGGCGGTGAAGGTGGCGGCGAGGGTGGGCTGTGGTCATGGGGCCAATGTTAACAACGAAAGGGTGGGTAGGTGCGGGGAAAGGGTGCTGAGGGGTTGAGGTTGCATGTGGTTCCATTTTCAGGTCTTTTCAATAATGGATAGTTGTTGGGTTGGATGGGATACGGGCGGCGATAGTTCTGCGACTCGGAAACTCGAATTTTGTGATCGTGGATTTCATGGAAGCGGCCTGAAGTGTGGGGCAGCGTTGTGTTTTCTCTAGATGGGCTTATTAAAGCTGATGGTTCTGGTTCTCTTCCCTGTCTTCGTTGTTCCATCAGTTGCATGCGAATGTGTTTAGCGATCACGGCGGCAAGTGGGGCCTAGGCTACTTTTCGTGCCTGGGGGTCGCTGCTGGTAGTGCGATGATCGGTGTCTAGGGCGCTGACGTCGCCGCTGTTACGCTCCCAGGATATGAGGGGTTCGTCCGGATGTTCTGTTGCCCAGTGGGCGTAGAGCTGTGCTGCGTTGGAGGCTTGGGCGATGGGTGTGTCGTCAGTGGTGAAGCGTCCGTCGGGATGGCGGGCGAAGATTTGGCCGTCGGGGTCAGTATCGATGGACCAGTCGTTTTGGCGACTGTCATCGTTTATTGCGTGATGGTGGTGGCAGAGCAGGCAGAGGTTGCCCGTGTCGGTTGTTCCACCGTGGGACCAGGCTTTGATGTGGTGCACTTGGGTTAGGGCTGCGGGCTGCCCGCAGCCTGGCCAGGCGCAGGTGCTGTCGCGGAGCATGGATGCGATCTTTTGGGCAGGGCTTGCGAAGCGGTCCACGCGGACCAGCTGTTCAACTTTGCCGCTGGTGACGTCGTGTGCTGCGATCCAGGTGTGTTTAGTAGAGAGGCGTTCGAGCACGTCGAGGGGGCCGAGTAGTTGCCCGGTGTTGATTTTGAAGCGGGTGTGGGGAGCCAGCTGGTCTAGTTCGTTAATGGTGCATGAGATGACTAGTGGGGCCTCTAGCTGGGTGTCTTTAGCAGCCCTTGTGTGAAGGTAGGTTTGGGCGATTTCTTCCAATGCATCTGCGTTGCGTTGGCGGCTGGTGCGGGTTTGTTTTTCGTCGGTGTCCCGGGCGTGCATGCGGGCGGTGACTTTAGCCAGAGCAGCCTGTAGGAGCCAGAGCAGCCTGTAGGGTTGCGGCTTGGTTCGCGTGCAGTTGTTGTGATTGTCTCCGTGACGGGCTGAGGTGCGTTTGCTCGTTGCATTTATTGAAAAACGGTTTGAAAATGATACCGCATGCAGGGTTGTGCGTGAGTGTCGCGGATGCTTGCGGTTAGGGTTCACGCACGGCTGTTCTTTGCAGGCGCCATCCGCGAAAACTTCCCCGCCCCAAACCCTCTCGGCGCACGCACCTCCAACGCCGCAGCGCAGCCCCGGTGGGGCAACCCACCCCCGGCCCCTCACACGCCTACCATTACCACAGTATTTCGCACGCCCCAGCCCCCGCGGCGCGGAGCCCCAGCCGATACGTCCCTCACGTCTTTTGCAGGAAACCACAGGAGGACCCCAGTGGACGGCACCCCTCGCCCTGAACCCCACCGCAGTCACCCCGACCGCGCCACCGGTAAACATCGAGCACCCCACGCCCAGGCTGGAACAATGGGCAAAAGCGCCACACACATGCGGGACACAACCACACATCCCACAACCAAGCGCGCATCCCCCCTTTCCCTCCCCCTTTCCCTTTCCGTTTCCCTTTCCTCCGCCTGGCTTTCCGCCCTCATCCTGGCCGCGTTCGCAGGCGTCGGCGGGTGGCAGCGCCGCTGGATGAGCGACGACGGCCTCATCGTTTTGCGCACCGTCCGCAACCTCCTCGCCGGCAACGGCCCCGTGTTCAATGCCGGGGAGCGAGTCGAAGCGAACACTTCGACCCTGTGGCAGTACCTCATTTATGTGGGCGCCCTCCTCACCCCTGCCCGACTGGAGATCATCGCGTTGTGGCTGGCCTTGGGCTTTACTGTGGCGGCGATGGTCGCGGCGTCATTGGGGTCGGCGAAGCTGTATCGCGTTAAGGGCTCCGCACTCCGGAGCCGTCTGCTGTTCGTGCCGCTCGGTGGGCTGGTGTACCTGGCGTTGCCGCCCGCGCGCGATTTTGCGACGTCGGGGCTCGAGTGGGGTTTGAGCATTTTTTGGGTCGCGGTCCTGTGGTGGGTGTTGGTGACGTGGGTGCGCAACGATTCGCCCGGGGTGTTGGGCTTTGCCGCCCTGTGGTGCGGCCTGAGTTGGCTGGTGCGCCCCGAGCTTGCTTTGTATGGTGCGATCGCTGGGCTTGTGCTGCTGTTGGGGGCGGGTTCGTGGCGGCGGCGCGGCTTGATTATGGCGGCAGCTCTGCCTCTTCCCGCTGGTTATCAGCTGTTTCGTATGGCGTATTACGGTTTGTTGGTGCCGCAGACGGCGGTGGCGAAGTCCGCGAGCGATGCGGAGTGGTCGACCGGTTGGGCGTACGTGACTGACCTGTTTGAGCCCTACAGTTTGTTGTTTGGTGTGGTTGCTGCGGCGGTCGCTGGGGTGTTGGTTGCGGTGTGGTTTGGGGCAGATCCGCGGCTGTTGGCGTCGCGCGCGCGTGGTGCGGGCGTGTCGGTTGCGGCAGCTGACGGTGAGGATTCTGGGGTGATGACGTCGCGGGGGTTGCGGGTGCGTCGCCCCGTCACCGTTGTGGTTGTGATGCTGCTGTGTGGTGTGCTGCATGGGCTGTATGTTGTTCGTGTTGGTGGGGATTTCATGCATGGGCGCATGCTGTTGATCCCTTTGTTTGCGCTGTTGTGCCCGTTGATGGTGGTGCCGGTGTGGTTGCTGGCAGCGGGTGACGCTGAGGTCCGCGGAAGGGGCGACGTCATCACCCATAGCGCACCTAGCCCCGGTAGCGCCCGTACCACCAGTGTGAAGGGTGGCGCGCGGGGCCGTGCTGTTTTTCCGGCGTTGGCTGTGGTTGCTGCGGCTGCGGCTGGGGGTTGGGCGATCGCCACGGCGCATGCGGGCACCGATTGGCAGCCGCCGGACAAGGATCCGAATAAGGAGTTGGGGGTTATTGACGAGCGGGAGTTTTGGATGTGGTTTAGCGGCCACACCGCCCAGGATCCTCCGCTGGTTGCTAGCGACTTCCTCGATATTGACCGCATGTGGGGTTACGAGGAGGCGATTGAGCGTGCCTATGAGCAGCCAACGGGGATGATTTTGTCGATCCAGAGCCAGGAGCCGGGGCATCCCTTCAATTGGATGACGGTTCCGGGGATGGAGCCTGGCACTCCTGATCCGGATGGGTTGGTGACGCTGCGCCCGACGGTCGCCTACATCAACCTTGGCATGACCGGTATGAATGCGCCTTTGGATATTCGCGTGGTGGATACGGTGGGTTTGGCGAATCCGGTTGCTGCCCGCCAGCCGCGTATCGAGGGTGGCCGGATCGGTCACGACAAGATGTTGCCGTTGGAGTGGGCGTTGGCGGATTCTTCGACTCGGATGGATATGGTGCCGGGGTATATCAGCACTCCGGGGACTATTGAGGCGCGCAGGGCTATTCATACGGATGATTTTGTGCGGATTTATCGCAGTTATCGTCAGCCGTGGTCGCCGCGGGTGGCTTTGTCGAACATTAAGTTTGCGTTGACGAGGGGGCGGACGATCGAGTTGGAGAAGGATCCGGAGGATTATCGTGATCAGCCGGAGGTGCCGGGTGCGGTGTTGGCGTGGCCGACGGAGATTCATTTGGATGATCGCGAGGGCTAGTTTGGTCTAGCGTGGTGCTGTGCATGAGGCTTGGGTGGTAGCCGCGCGCCGCGTGCCGTGGTGGGGTTGCTGCCGCTAGGGTTGAGGGAGATATGCGCGTGCCTTCGTTGGGTGCGCGCGCGTCACGAGATCCGAAAGGCTAGAGGTTTTTACCTTGAGTGAACGAACGACCGTTAAGCCCGACACTGTCGCGAATGCCGGCGCCCAGAATGCTGGCGCTCAGAAGGGTGGGGGCCCTGAGCAGTTGCAGCGCGTGCTGTTGCCGCGTTTGGGTGAGCCGCATGATGTGCGCACCTTGTATGTGTTGGAGGCGGAGACTAACCGGGAGCGTGCCCGGTGGGATAATCGCACCCAGGTGCGTATTCCGGCTGGTTCTGAGTTGAGTTTCCAGACGTATTTCAATGCGTTTCCGGCGAGTTATTGGCGTCGCTGGTCGCAGTTGTCTCGTGTTCTTTTGCGTGTTGACGTCGCGGGGACTGCGCGTGTGGATGTCTACCGCTCGAAGATTGATGGCAGCCGTATTGGTGTTGAGGGCAAGGTTGTTTCCGATGGGGTGGCGGAGTTCGATTTGGATTTGGCGCCGTTTGAGGATGGGGGTTGGTATTGGTTTGATGTGACGGCGGAGTCGGATACGGAGATTGTGTCGGCTGGCTGGTTTGCGGCTGAGGCACCTGGTCCGCAGGTGATGCCGGATGGTAGTACGGTGGGGCCGTTTGAGCCGCGGGTGACTGTGGGTATTCCTACGTTCAACCGTCCTGCTGATGCTGTTGCTGCTTTGGAGGCGTTGGCTTCTGATCCGGCGGTGGATGCGGTGATCGATACGGTTATTATGCCTGATCAGGGTAATAAGCATCCTGCAGATGAGCCTGGGTATGCTGCCGCGACTGAGCATTTTGGGGATCGGTTTTTTGAGTTCCGCCAGGGCAACCTTGGTGGTTCGGGTGGTTATTCGCGCATCATGTACGAAGCTTTGGGCGGTCCTGATGGAACTAAGCCTGCTGGTGCAAAGAAGTCTCCTTACATTTTGTATATGGATGACGATATTGCGATTGAGCCGGATAGCGTGTTGCGTGCGTTGCAGGCTGCGCGTTATGCGAAGACGCCGACGTTGATTGGTGGCCAGATGCTGAATTTGCAGGAGCGCAGCCACCTGCATTCGATGGGTGAGGTCATTAATCGCGCTGATTTCATGTGGACGTCGGCGCCGCATGTGCACTATGACCATGATTTTTCCGAGATGCCTTTGAGTTATAAGGGCAGTCCGAATGATAAGCCGGATGCGAAGAATTCTCGTGATCTGCACCGCCGAATCGATGTTGATTACAACGGCTGGTGGATGTGCATGATTCCACGTGTGGTTGCGGAGCGTATTGGACTGCCGCTGCCGTTGTTCATTAAGTGGGACGACGCCGAGTACGGTTTGCGTGCTGGTAAGGCTGGTTTTCCGACGGCAACATGGCCGGGTATCGCGATTTGGCATATGGCGTGGTCGGATAAGGACGACGCGATCGATTGGCAGGCCTATTTCCATTTGCGTAACCGTTTAATTGTTGCGGCGATGGATCACGATGGCCCGGTCAAGGGCATTATTCGCTCGATGCAGAAGGCGACGCTGAAGCATTTGTTGTGCTTGGAGTACTCGACGGTCGCTATTCAGAATGAGGCGATGAAGGACTTCTTGGCGGGTCCGGATCAGTTGTTTGACATTTTGGAGACGTCGTTGCCGAGGATCGCTGCGATTCGTAAGACGTATCCGGATGCGGTGGTGTTGCCGACGGCTGCGCAGTTGCCGAAGCCGACGGGTGCACCGGGTGTTCCGACGAAGGATATTGGTGGCCGTTTGGCTCCGGTGAAGAAGGCTGTGTGGTTGGCGAAGGGTTTGAAGCATTCGCTGACTAAGGAAGATCCGGCGCATCATGATGTGCCTCAGGCGAATTTTGCTCCGATCGAGGCGCGTTGGTTTAGCTTGTCGCGTGTTGACGGCGCGACGGTGACGACGGCAGATGGTCGCGGCGTCGTGTATCGCCAGCGTGACTTGAATAAGGCGAAGGATTTGTTGAAGGAATCGCGGCGTTTGCAGAAGCTTGTTGAGGAGCGTTTTGATGAGCTTCGCGGGCAGTATCGCGCTGCTCATAGCCGTTTGAGCAGTCTTGATGCGTGGAAGGACATCTTTGATGCCTAGTTCTTCGCAGGCGCTGTTGCGTGATGTTGCCGACCGCTGGTCTGCGTGGAAGGCGGGCCCTGAGTGGGAGGCCGATGCGTTGGTGGCGATTCAGTCTGCGACTCATGACGTCGCGGGGGTTCTGCCGACTGCGCGTGTGATGTCGCACGTGGGGGAGCATGCCCTTGGTTGGTTGGGTTTGTCTGTTGCCGGCGCGTTGTTTGATAAGCGTCGTCGTCGCCAGTGGTGTGGGCTGGGTACGGCTGCGTTGGTTGCGCATGCGGCGAGTGTGGTGTTGAAGCGGGTTGTGCGCAGGCCGCGGCCTCATGATGAGCGCATCGTGGTTGGCGTGTCGACACCGTCGAACCATAGTTTTCCCAGTTCGCACGCGACGTCAACAACTGCGACGATGGCTGCGTTGGCTGTGCTGACTGGTTCTTCTGTGCCTTATGTTGGTGCGGGCGCTATGATGCTTTCCCGCATGATTTTGGGTGTGCATTATCCGACGGATGTCACCTGTGGTGCCCTGGTAGGTGTGGCGGCGGCGAAGGCCGTCATGCCGTACTTTGAGGGTTAGACAAGCTTTTTTACTTCTTTGGGAGAAAGACGATCGTGAGCACTGGACTTGGATCTGAACCGCATACTCGCGGTATCGAGCCCACCGAGGGCAAACCTCCGAAGGGGCTTGTTGATGGGATGATCAAGGCGTTGCGCCCTAAGCAGTGGGTGAAGAACGTCCTGGTGCTTGCCGCGCCTGCGGCCGCGGGTTCTGAAGTGCTGCTGAATGGCCGCACCCTTGCCGATGTTGGCATTGCGTTTGTGGCTTTTTGCTTCGCGGCGTCATCAATTTATTTGATTAATGATGCTCGTGACGTTGAGGCTGACCGGGCGCATCCGAAGAAGCGTTTCCGCCCGATCGCTGCTGGTGTGTTGCCGGTGAATGTGGCGTATGTGATGGCGGTGGTGCTGATTATTGCGGCGCTTGGGGTGAGCCTGTTGGCGACTGCCGGGCATGCCTTGGGCATTGTTGTCGCCGTTTATATTGCGCTGCAGTTGGGTTATTGCTTCAGTTGGAAGCATCAGCCGGTGTTGGATATCGCGTTGGTGTCCAGTGGTTTTATGCTGCGTGCGATGGCCGGTGGTGTTGCTGGCGGGATTGATTTGTCGCAGTGGTTCTTGCTGGTGGCAGCGTTTGGTTCGTTGTTTATGGCGTCGGGTAAGCGTTATAGCGAAATTTTGTTGGCGCAGCGTTCTGGCGCGAAGATCCGGAAGTCTTTGGAGGGGTATACGCCGACGTATTTGCGTTTCGTGTGGACGTTGTCGGCGACGGCTGTGGTGATGAGCTACGCGTTGTGGGGTTTTGGTTTGTCGAGGGCTGCTGGGGGCGCGGCGGGTGTGTGGTATCAGGTGTCGATGGTGCCGTTTACTGTGGCGATTTTGCGTTACGCTGCCGATGTTGACCGTGGTGATGGCGGGGCGCCGGATGAGTTGGCGTTGAGTGACCGTACGTTGCAGGTTCTTGCTTTGGCGTGGGTGTTCTGCGTCGGTATGGCCGTGTATGTGGTCCCGTTGGTGTAGGTGTGGGCTAGTACGTAGTTAGGCAGTCTTTCCCCAGGTGGCTTATGACTGGTGTGAATGTTGTTAACTAGTGTTACCCCGAGGTTGGGGTAGTCAGGCGAAAGTGACTTGGTTTTTCTCCGCTGACGTGTACTTTAAAACTTGGTAACGTTTTGGTCTCGGTGGCCGATGTTCCACATGTTAAGCAATTTTGACCTCGGTAAAACTTGCTCGAAAAAGGCTCAATCTGGCCACCTTAGAGGCCCTACAAAGGAGTGCAATGACGACTCGACACACAGCCCGCACCGGCTTGCTCGGCACACTGCGCGGCATCCAGAGCTCCGCGAAGTCGATCTCGCGGAAGGTTGCAGCCACCGTTGTCGCGGCGGCAACCGTCTGCAGCATCGGAATGGTGGGCACGGGCACCGCCCACGCAGGCAACCGCGATTGGCTGCGCCCCGACAACACTGGCTCCTGCGATTGGGACCCGGTTGGTTTCTGGGTTCAGCGCTGTGACGTGTGGAGCCCCGCAATGGGCCGCAACATTCCCGTCCAGATTCAGCCGGCTGGCCGCGGCGGTAACGCTGGCCTCTACCTGCTCGACGGCATGCGTGCGACCGACTACTACAACGCGTGGACTCATGATGCTAACGCTCCTGCGGCCTACGTTGACCACAACATCACCTTGGTGATGCCTATCGGTGGCGCGGGTTCCTTCTACGCTGACTGGGATGCTCCGGCCAACCTGTCTTCCATGTCTTCGGCTCCGGTGATTTACAAGTGGGAGACCTTCCTCACCTCTGAGCTGCCGGCCTACCTGCAGCAGCACTTCGGTGTTGACCCGCACAACAACTCCATCGCTGGCCTGTCCATGGGCGGCACCTCTGCGATCTCCTTGGCTGGTAATCACCCGGATCAGTTCCGTCAGGCAATGTCCTGGTCTGGTTACCTGACCACCACGATGCCCGGCATGCAGACCCTGCTGCGTTTGGCTCTGCTGGACACCGGTGGATTCAACGTCAGCGCTATGTACGGCATCTTGATCAACCCCCGTCGCTTCCACGATGATCCTTTCTGGGCCACCGGTGGGTTGCGCAACACCGATGTCTACATTTCTGCGGCTACCGGCCTGTGGGGTCCGCAGGATGCCGGTATTCCGACCATGCAGAAGATCAACGGCTCTGTTTTGGAGGCGCTGTCCCTGGAAACCACGCTGGTGTGGGAAGCCAAGGCGCGCGCTGAGGGCATCAATGTCACCAACCACTACCGCCCGAACGGTATCCACGCGTGGAACCAGTGGAATGACGAGCTCTACCTCACTCGCGAGCGCGTGCTCAACGTGATGAACGCCTGGTAATAATTCCTGGCGCCGCCCCTAGCCCCCGGATGTGCTCTAAGTAGTGCGCCCGGGGGTTTTGTTATGGGGACCGGCGGAGTCACGTGGTTGGCGTTTCGGGGTGAACACGCCGGGGCGACCCTAATGTAAAAGCTTAAAGTTTAACTTAAACTTGAGGGTGCTTTATTTTAAGTACTTCACGACTGCCCTTTCCGGAGGCGGGGAACCTCCGGAAATTGCGGGAGTCAATTCAGCCACCCCTTTTTTCAGTTACTTAAGGATCTTTCATGCGCGACACCGCAATCAAGACCCGCCGCAACAAGCTCATTGCCGCCCTCGCGGTTCCCTCGGCACTTGCAATCGGCACCGGACTCATCGTTTTCCCTGCCGACAAGGCCGAGGCTGAACAGCGCGATGTGCTGGCTCAGGGCTCGAGCTTCGGCAGCTCCGAAATCTCCGGCTACCTCAAGGACGACAATGTCCCCGAGCGCAGCCCCATCCGCACCGACTTCCCGAAGATTGACGGCCTGCCCGACGGCGTATCCGTCGAACGCCAGGAGTGGTTGTCGGACCGCCGGGTCGCACTGTTCATCCGCTCTGCTGCCATGCCTGATCAGCTGGTTCAGGTGCAGCTGCTGCTGCCGCGCGATTGGTACTCCCAGCCGGGCAAGAAGTTCCCCGAGATCTGGGCCCTGGACGGTCTGCGCGCGACCGATAAGGAAAACGGCTGGACGATCAACACCAACATCCAGCAGTTCTTCTCCGACAAGAACGTCATCACCGTCCTGCCGGTCGGCGGCGAGGCTTCCTTCTACTCTGACTGGGACCGCGAAGATAACGGCAAGAACTACAAGTGGGAAACCTTCCTCACTCAGGAACTACCCGCAGTGCTGCACAACGGATACCGCTCCAACGGCACCCGCGGTATTTTCGGCCTGTCGATGGGTGGCACTGCTGCCGTCAACCTGGCTGAACACCGTCCCGACATGTTCAACTTCGTTGGCTCCTTCTCCGGCTACCTGGACACCACCAGCCCCGGAATGCAGCTGGGTATTCAGGGCGCTCTGAAGGATGCCGGTGGGTATGATGCGACCGCAATGTGGGGCCCGTTGAACTCCCAAAAGTGGATCGACCACGACCCGAAGCTCGGTATCGAGGCACTCAAGGGCAAGACCGTCTACGTGTCCGCTGGTAACGGTGCCGACGATTTCGGCCAGAACAACTCGGTCGCAACCGGCCCGGCTAATCCCGCGGGTGTTGGTCTTGAGGTTCTGTCCCGCATGACCACCCAGACCTTCGTCAACAGGGCAAAGACTGCGGGTGTCCCCGTGATTTCCCACTTCCGTCCCTCCGGCGTGCATAACTGGCCTTACTGGCAGTTCGAGCTCACCCAGGCGTGGCCACACATTGCTGATGCCCTGGCCCTCGACAAGGACGACCGCGGTGCGGATTGTGCGCCCGTCGGTGCGATTGCTGAGGCAACCAAGGGTGGCGAGTTCGGCAAGTGCGTCAACAACGAGTACGACATTGCCGGCGGTAAGGCAGAGGACTTCCGCAACGGTCGCGCCTACTGGCACCCGGATACCGGTGCTCACGTGCTGGTTGGTTTGATCAGCGCCCGCTACTCGGAGATGGGTGCTGCTGATTCGTGGCTTGGTTTCCCGCTGACCGGTGAGCAGAGTACCCCGGATGGTGTCGGACGCTACGTGCACTTCCAGAACGGTTCCATTTACTGGACTCCGAAGTTGGGTGCGCAGCCTGTCCCGAAGGACATGTTCGACGCATGGGGCGCTACCGGTTGGGAAAACGGTCCGCTTGGCTACCCGGTCGCGGAGCCCAAGGAATTGGGTGGCAAGCTGGTTCAGCAGTTCCAGCACGGCTACGTTGTCCGCAATGGCGACAAGGCCTTCGTTGTTCACGGTGACATCGCCAAGCGCTACGGTTCGATGAACACCACCGCTTCGAAGCTTGGTGCGCCGACGTCTAACGAGATTCCGCTGAAGGGCGGCGTGGTGCAGCACTTCGATAATGGTTCCTTCTACTGGGCCCCGGAGACCGGCGCGAAGTTCATCTTCAACGGCCCGATCCGTGACGCCTGGGGCGCTAGCGGTTGGGAGAACGGCCACTTCGGTTGGCCGACCAAGGACCAGGAGGCCATCGCCGCTGGTGGCGAGACCATGTCCTTCCAGCATGGCACCATCAAGCAAGTTAATGGCCGCGTGATCGAGGAACGCAACTAATGCGTGCCCCGAAGCAGTTGGTGCGTAAGAGTGCTGGCCTGGCGCTAGCCGGCGTGCTGCTCGCAGGCGGGCTTGTGGCCTGTGGCTCCGCGACGTCATCAAGTGATGACGCCGACCCTGCAGCAGCGTCGAGCTCTAGCCTGGCGCGGGCAGACAAGGATGCTTCCGAGCAGAAGTCTGAGGACAAGAGCCAGGATTCGAAGGCTGGTGACTCGGCGAAGAAGGACCACAATGGCGGGGCCGCGAAGCCTGCTCAGGGTGGTGCTGCCGTCAATGACCAGCCGGCGGAGGAGGTCTCGGAGGTGCCTTCGTTTAAGGATGACTACAGCGACAAAGACCACGCCTACCTGGATGATTTGAAGGATAAGGGCATCGACCCGAAGGGGATCGAGGCGCAACTGATCGGCACCGCCAGCGAGGTATGCCGCGCTAAGGACGCCGGGGAAGAGTCTTTCCTGGTTGAGCCCATCGCGGGGCAGCTGGTGGAGTTGGGGCACACGGATTTGTCGCTCGAGGATGCGCGGACTGTCATCACCCAGGCAGCACAGCGGGCTTATTGCTAACGCTGCTAGGGTGGTGGCCTCACACAACGTGACGGAAGGGTTGTACTGATGGGCCGAAACGCTAGGGGTGCTGGACAGGATCGTTCCAGCATCGGCAAGTTGTTGATCGCCGTGTTGGCGGTGTTGGTGGTCATTGTGATTGGCGTTGGGCTGATGCGCCATTTCGAGGGACCATCGGATACTGGGCCAACGGAAACGCCCAGCAGCCCCGAAGCGGAGAGCCCGAAGCAACCGGAGTGGTGCCCGTCGGTGGAGTTTATTTCTGCCCCGGGTACCTGGGAGTCATCCCCGGATGACGATCCGCTGAATCCGACGTTCAACCCGATGAGTTTCATGCTCAGCGTCACCAATCCCTTGAAGGAACGCTACCCCGAGGGTGAGCCGGGTGGTGTGAAGATATGGACTGTCCCGTACACCGCTCAGTTTAAAAACCTGGGTGCTATGCACGAGATGGGTTATGACAAGTCCCGGACCGAGGGCGCCAATAAGGTTGCTGCGGAGCTCACGACGATGCATGAGCAGTGCCCCTTGACCGATTTTGTTATGGCTGGGTTCTCGCAGGGTGCGGTGTTGTTGGGCGATATTGCTAATGAGATTGGCACGCAGGATATTCCGGTTCCGGCTGAACGCATCAGGGGTGTCGCCCTGGTAGCGGATGGTCGTCGGGAGCCTGGGGTTGGCCAGACCGCTGGTATCGAGGTTAGGGGTGTTGGCGCGGAGGTGTCGCTCCAGTCGCTTAACGGTCTCGCTCAGGTGGTGACGCCTGGTGCAACGATGCGTGGTCCCCGACCGGGTGGATTTGGCAGTTTGAACGATCGGGTGTTTGAGATTTGTGCGCCGGATGATTCGATTTGTGACGCCCCGTTGGGTGTTGATGATGCGATTGGTCGCGCGCAGGCACTGGTTGATGCCAACGGTGTGCATGCAATGTATGCGACAAACCCGGTGGTCTTCGAGGGGACGACGACGAATCAGTGGCTGGTTCAGTGGGCTGAGAACCTCATTGGGGCACCGTAGTCCTTAGCGACGCGCGGGGGCGAAACACTGCAGCAATGTAATGTTTGTCGCTCCCAAACCTATATATTTAGCGAGTGAAACAAAACACCAGCTTGAAAGGCTAAACACTATGGACTTGCATGCAGCAATCGGACAGTTCTTCAACGACAAGGGCGACATTGCCCTCCCGTCGCAGATCACCCTCGCCGGTTTGGCTGAAATGATGTACCAGGCCGATGCTGCACAGGGTGGGGCTGGCCGCCACTGCATGCGTTTCTGGGATTACTCAGAATCCCGCGAAGGGGTTGCTCACGACTTCACCCGCGCAGAGATCAACACCCGTATCAAGGCTGTTGCGGCACGCCTTCAGCAGGTTGGCTCCATCGGCGACCGCGTGGCGATCCTGGCGGGCAACAGCCCGGAGTACATCTTCGGCTTCATCGGCTCCCTGTACGCCGGCATGGTTCCGGTGCCGTTGTATGACCCGAACGAGCCCGGCCACGCTGATCATTTGGCGGCGGTGTTGGGTGATGCCCAGCCGAAGTTTGTGCTGACCAATAAGCGTTCTGCGCCGAATGTGCGCCGCATGTTCTCTGACCGTCCTGCGGCAGAGCGCCCCCGTATCTTGGTCGTTGACTCACTGCCGGATTCCCTGGCGGAGAGCTTCGAAAACCCCCTCACTCGCCCCGAGGCTGCGGCCCTGGTTGCGGCAACCGGCGCGCCCGTTGACCTTCCGGCATTCCTGCAGTACACCTCGGGTAGCACCCGCACCCCGGCCGGTGTTGTGTTGACCAACCGCTCCATTTTGACCAACGTGCTGCAGATTTTCACTGCGGCAAGATTGAAGACTCCTTTGCGTATGGTCAGCTGGTTGCCGTTGCACCACGATATGGGCATCATTTTGGCTGCGTTTGTCACCATTTTGGGTCTTGAGATGGAAATGATGACGCCGCGGGACTTCATCCAGCAGCCAAAGCGCTGGATCCAGCAGATTAACCGCCGCGAGAGCGATAACGCGCTGTACACGGTGGTTCCGAACTTCGCTCTGGAGTTGGCGGTGGCGTATGGCCGTCCGGAGGAGGGCGAGCAGATTGATCTCAGCCACATCGATGGTTTGATCATTGGTTCCGAGCCGGTCACCCCGAAGGCCGTGAACGCTTTCCGCGAGGTTTTTGGCCCTTATGGTTTGCCGGAGTCCTGCATGCGCCCGTCCTATGGTCTGGCGGAGGCCTCCTTGTTGGTCACCACACCGCAGTCTCCGGTGCGTCCGCGTGTGACGTGGGTGGATCGGGACAAGCTCAACCAGGGCGCTGCCGTTGTGGTGGAGGAAGGCCCGGGGGCTGTTCCTCTGATGTCCAATGGTGAGGTTGTTCGCCCGCAGCAGCTGGTTATTGTTGATCCCGAGACCCGCTGCGAGGTTCCTGATGGCACCGTTGGCGAGTTGTGGGCACATGGTGACAACATGGCGTTCGGCTATCTTGATCGTCCGGAGGAAACTCTCGCGACGTTCCGCAACACTTTGGTGCAGCGTTTGCCGGAGAACTCCCGTGCCGCAGGTGCTCCGGAGGATGATCGTTGGATGGCGACGGGCGATCTGGGCGTGTTCATCGATGGGGAAATCCACATCACTGGCCGTATAAAGGACCTCATTGTTATCGCTGGTCGTAACCACTATCCGCAGGATATTGAGTACACCGTGGACCACGCGAGCGAGCACATTCGACCGGCAGCTATCGCGGCGTTCGCTATCGAGGGTGATGAGACCGAGCGGCTCGTCATCATCGCCGAGCGTGATCTCGACAAGACCCCTGATGGTGATGACGCCGCGAAGCAGGCGATCCGCGCGGCCGTGACGGAAGCGCACGGGGTTCAGCCCCACGACGTCGTCATTGTGGCTCCGGACGAGATCAAGCGTTCTTCGTCTGGAAAGATTGCGCGCCGGGTGGCCAAGAAGCACTACTTGGGGCAGTAATTTTCCTACTGGTGGGGTGTTTGTTCGCACGCCTGCAAGGCGTAACGGATTGGGCTGATACCTATATATAGTAGAGAAGGATTTTTTTCGAGCTTGATGAGGTAAAGGCGGCCCTAGGTAGATGACTACCCCGAACACTGCGGAGTCCACCGGTGCGATGACAGTTGCCCATTTGCGTCAATGGTTGCGTGACTGGGTGTCCACCACGACCGGGCTGGATGCCTCCGAGATCAGCGACGATAAGCCGATGCAGTCGTTTGGCTTGTCGTCGCGGGATGCGGTGGTGCTGTCTGGTGAGCTTGAAAACCTGCTGGATGTTCAGTTGGATGCGGCTATCGCCTATGAGTATCCGACGATTGCGGCTTTAGCCCAGCGTTTGGTTGATGGTCCGGCCGAGGGCGGGGTGGGGTCGTCTGCTGCTGCGGATAGTATCCGTGCGTACGCCAGTGGTTCTGCGGACGCCAGCGATCATGACGTCGCGATTGTTGGTCTGTCGGCGCGTTTCCCGGGGGCGGCAGATGCTGAGGCAATGTGGAAGCTGCTGGTAGAGGGTCGGTCCGCTACTGGTGAGCTGCCGCTTGGCCGTTGGTCGGAGTACGCCAGCGATGAGGTGATGGCTGCGAAGATGCAGCAGGTCAACACCACTGGCGGTTATTTGGATGATATTGCCAGCTTCGATGCGGAGTTTTTCGGTTTGTCGCCGTTGGAGGCAGCCAATACGGATCCGCAGCAGCGCATCATGATGGAGCTTGCGTGGGAGGCGTTGGAAGACGCACATATTCCCGCTAATGAGCTGCGGGGCGGCAATGTTGGCGTGGTTATCGGTTCCACCAACAATGACTATGGGGTGATGATCGCTTCGGATCCTGCGGAGGCGCATCCTTATGCGCTGACGGGTAATTCCAGTGCGGTGATCCCCAACCGTATTTCTTATGCTTTTGATTTCCGCGGCCCGTCGATCAGCGTTGACACTGCGTGTTCTTCGTCGTTGGTGGCGGTGCACCAGGCGGTTCGTGCGTTGCGTGCGGGCGAAGCGGACGTCATGCTTGCCGGCGGCGTCAATATTATGGCTTCGCCGTTTGTTTCCACTGCTTTCGGTGAGCTCGGCGTGATTAGCCCGAGTGGTGCGATTAAAGCGTTTTCCGAGGATGCGGATGGTTTTGTCCGTTCCGATGGCGCCGGTTTGGTGGTGCTCAAGCGCGTGAAGGACGCCGTTGCGGATGGCGACACGATTTATGCCGTTATCAAGGGTACGGCTGTGAATTCCGATGGCCGATCCAATGGTTTGACCGCGCCGAATCCGGATGCGCAGGTGGCTGTGTTGCAGCGCGCTTACGCGGACGCTGGCATTGAGCCGAGCCAGGTTGATTATGTGGAGGCCCACGGCACCGGCACTATTTTGGGTGATCCGATTGAGGCTACTGCGCTGGGTGCGGTGTTGGGTCGCGGGCGCGACGCGGATAAGCCGCTGTTGCTGGGCAGCGCCAAGACGAACTTTGGGCACTCCGAGTCCGCTGCGGGTGCTGCTGGTTTGATCAAGGTTGTGCAGGGTATGCGCAATGGGACGATCGCCCCGTCGCTGCACTTCGCGGGGCCGAACCCGTACATTGATTTCGATGCTGAGCATCTGGAGGTTGTTGAGGATCCTCGTGAGTGGCCGAGCTATTCTGGTCGCGCGGTTGCGGGTGTAAGTGGTTTCGGTTTTGGCGGAACCAACGCGCATGCCGTGGTCAGCGAGTTTGTGGCTACGGATTATCCCGAATTGGCAGAACCCGATGAGGCTCCCGCTTTGCTGTTGGACGCTGATGATCCTACCCCGTTGGTTGTGTCGGGTTTGTTGCCTTCGCGTCGCCGTACTGCTGCAGCTGATCTTGCGCAGTTTATTGATGACGCCGCGATTGATGACGTCGCGAGTTTGCGCGCGGTTGCCCGTTCGACTGCTCGGCGTAACCATGGCCGCTCCCGTGCGGCCGTGTTGGCTGCGAATGCAGAGGACGCCATCAAGCGGTTGAACATCGTGGCTGAGGGCAAGAAATCCCCAGGTATTGAGGTTGCGGATTCTCCCGACCAGGCTGGTCCAGTGTTTGTGTACTCGGGGTTCGGTTCTCAGCATCGCAAGATGGCGAAGGACTTGATGGCAAGCTCCCCTGTGTTCGCCGAGCGCATGCGCCAGCTTGATCAGATTGTGGATTTCGAATCCGGTTGGTCGGTGTGCGAGATCATCGCCGATGACGAGCAGACGTACAACACGGAGACTGCGCAGGTTGCCATCACGGCCATCCAGATCGCTCTGACGGATCTGCTGGCGCATCTGGGTGCCCGCCCGGCAGCCGTAATGGGCATGTCCATGGGCGAGATTGCTGCCGCTTACGCAGCTGGTGGGTTGAGCGCCGAGGATGCGATGCGCGTGGCTTGCCACCGCAGCCGCCTGATGGGGGAGGGCGAGCAGTCCCTTCCCGAGGATCAGCTGGGTGCCATGGCAGTGGTGGAGTTCAGCGTCGACGACCTCGATGCCTTCATCGCCGACAACCAGGAGTTCGAAGGTATCGAACCAGCTGTCTATGCAGGTCCCGGCATGACGACCGTTGGCGGCCCGCGCGAGAAGGTTATTGCGCTGGTTGAACACCTGGAAGCTCAGGAAAAGTTCGCCCGCCTGCTCAACGTCAAGGGCGCCGGCCACACCAGTGCCGTCGAACCCCTGTTGGGCGAACTGGCAGCAGAAACAGCGGACATCACCCCGATGCCGCTGCACACACCACTGTTCAGCTCAGTCGACCGCGGTGTCACCTATCAGCCCGGCCAGGTTATTCACGACTCCGAATACTGGACGCGCTGCACCCGCGGCCGCGTCTGGTTCCTGGATGCCACCCAGGAGGCCTTCGCAGCTGGCCACATGATGCTTGTTGAAATCAGCCCCAACCCGGTGGCATTGATGGGCATGATGAACACCGCTTTTGCCTCCGGCAAGCCCGACGCGCAGCTGACGTTCGCGCTGAAACGCAAGGTGCCCGCGACGTCATCACTGTTGGAGCTCCTGGCCAAACTGTACGCTGCCGGCCAACCCATCCGCTTCGATCGGGTGCTAGGTGACGGCAAGCGCGTCAGCGCGCCGGGCATGCGGTGGAAGCACCAGCGCTATTGGACGGCGGCCCGCCCGACCTCCACCCAGCGCACCGACCTTCCGGGTAGCCGCGTGAACTTGCCTGATGGTGCGGTGGCGTACTCCATCGTCGCTGACATGGTGCCCAGCGCTTTGGCGTTGATCGAGACTGCAGCGGAGGACGCGCTGCCGGGGTCGTCTGTCTTGGCGTCCGAGGAGCACGCGAGCCTGCCGGCGTCTGGTGACATTACGACCGTGGTCAATCGTCATATTGGTGGCGCGGTGATCAAGGTTTACCGCGTGATGGACGACAAGACCGTCCTGCTGGCCGAGGGTTTTGCTGCAGCCGGGCTACCTGGTTTTGGTGAGGCGGCGGGCGTGGTCGCTGGGGCTGCCACAGACGGTGGCGCTGCTGCGGCGTTTGCACCCACCGGTGGCATGCCGCTGGCCGCAGAGGTCGCAGAAGAGGCCGACGATTCCATGCGTTGGGACCCGGCCTCTGGCGAATCGGTGGAGGATCGCATGCGTGCGATCGTCTCCGAATCCATGGGTTACGACGTCGACGATCTACCCGGTGAGCTCCCGCTGATCGACCTAGGCCTCGACTCGCTGATGGGCATGCGCATTAAAAACCGCATCGAGCATGACTTCGCCATTCCGCCGCTGCAAGTGCAGGCGCTGCGTGATGCCTCTGTCGCAGACGTCGTGAAACTGGTGGAGGACCTCGTCGCCGGCCGCACATCTAGTGATGACGTCGCGACGGTTACTGCCCCAGAACCCTCCGCTGCGGACGGTGGCGACAGCTCCGAGGAGCCGCCGGTGGCTGCAACCCAGGCAACTGGCGTGGGTGTTGCACCCCGTGATGCATCCGAACGCCTCGTGTTTGCGACCTGGGCGACCATGACGGGCAAGGCGGCAGCCGGCGTCACCAGTGAATTGCCTGAGGTAGACGACGCCACCGCAACTAAGATCGCCGAGCGTCTCACCGAACGCGGCGGGGTAGAGATCAGCGCGCAGCAGGTGCGTGACGCTGGGGCGTTGGAGGACCTCGCCAACATCGTGCGTGAAGGCCTCGAAACCGAGGTAGAGGGCAACATCCGCGTGCTGCGGGCTAGGCCAGAAGGCTCCACCAAGCCGGCTGTGTTCATGTTCCACCCCGCAGGTGGCTCCTCTGTGGTCTACCAGCCGCTGATGCGTCGCTTACCCGAAGACATCCCCGTCTATGGTGTTGAGCGCCTGGAAGGGCCGCTGCCCGAGCGCGCTGCCGCATACTTGGATGAAATCAAACAGTACTCGGACGGATTGCCTGTCGTGCTGGGTGGTTGGTCATTTGGTGGCGCCATCGCCTACGAGGTAGCCCACCAACTGGCACAACCCGGGGCGCCGGAGGTCGAGGTGGCGCACATCGTGCTGCTTGACACCGTCCAGCCCTCCGAGCAGGTTCCCGACACGCTGGAAGAAACCAAGGCCCGGTGGGAACGCTACTCGGCCTTCGCGAAGAAGACCTACGGCCTGGACTTCCCCGTGCCCTACGAACTGTTAGAGACCGCCGGTGAGGACGCCATGCTGCAGATGATGGCGGACTTCCTCGCAACCACCGACGCCTCCGAACACGGGCTTAGCGCCGGCGTACTCGAACACCAACGCGCATCCTTCGTCGACAACCGCATCCTCGACAAGGTCGACCTTTCGCAATGGGCCGACGTGAAGGTGCCCGTACTACTGTTCCGCGCGGAACGCATGCACGATGGCGCCATCGAACTGGAACCCAGGTATGCCAAGATTGACCTAGACGGTGGATGGTCGGCTATCGTTGACGAGTTAGACATCATCCAGCTCCGCGGCGACCACCTGGCAGTCGTCGACGAGCCAGAGATCGCCAAAGTTGCTGCCCGCCTGGCGCAAGCAATCGGCGAATAAACACACAACCAAGTAACGAGAGAGGTACGGAAGGCACAGTGAGTAGCACTACGGCAGAAAAGCTTGCTGACCTGCGCGCACGCCTAGAGCAAGCGCAGGACCCCGGCAGCGAGCGAGCACGCGAAAAGCGTGACGCCGCGGGCCTGACCTCTCCACGCCAACGCATCAACCGACTGCTCGACAAAGGCTCCTTCATTGAAGTCGGAGCCCTTGGCCGCACACCCGACGAACCCGACGCCCCCTACGGCGACGGCGTCGTCACCGGCTACGGTCGCATCGGTGGACGCCCCGTCGCCGTCTACGCCCACGACAAAACCGTCTACGGCGGTTCCGTCGGCGTCACCTTCGGCCGCAAAGTCTGCGAAATCATGGACATGGCCATCAAAATCGGCTGTCCCGTCATCGGCATCCAAGACTCCGGCGGCGCCCGCATCCAAGACGCCGTCACCTCCCTGGCAATGTACTCCGAGATCGCCCGCCGCCAACTACCCCTGTCCGGCCGCAGCCCCCAAATCTCCATCATGCTGGGCAAATGCGCCGGCGGAGCCGTCTACGCGCCCGTCACCACAGACTTCGTCATCGCCGTCGAAGGCCGCGCAGAAATGTACGTCACCGGCCCCGACGTCATCAAAGAAGTCACCGGAGAAGTCATCACCTCCGCAGAACTCGGCGGTGCCCTCCAACAAGCCCGCAACGGCAACGTCTCCTACGTCGCCACCGACGAAGAAGACGCCTTCAACTACGTCCACGACCTACTCGACCACCTACCACTCACCTGCCACGAACCCGGCCCCCAATTCTGGGCCCCCAGCGACGACGCCGTGTCAGTCGACGAAGCACTCGACAGCTTCATGCCCGACGACACCAACGCCGGCTACGACATGCACGACCTCCTCGGCAAACTCTTCGACGACGACAACTTCCTCGAAATCCAAGGCGAATTCGCCCAAAACATGATCACCGGATTCGCCCGCATCGACGGCAAATCCGTCGGCGTCATCGCCAACCAACCCCTCGTCTACGCAGGCTGCATCGACGCCGACGCCGCAGACAAAGCCTCCCGCTTCATCCGCATCTGCGACGCCTACAACATCCCCCTCCTCTTCGTCGTCGACACCCCCGGCTACCTACCCGGCGTCGACCAAGAAAAACAAGGCCTCATCCACCGCGGCGCTAAACTAGGCTTCGCCGTCGTCGAAGCCACCGTCCCCAAAGTCTCCCTCATCGTCCGCAAAGCCTACGGCGGAGCCTACGCAGTCATGGGATCCAAAAACCTCACCGGCGACATCAACCTCGCATGGCCGACCGCACAAGTCGCCGTCATGGGAGCCGCAGCAGCAGTCGTCATGATCCAAGGACGCCAACTCGCAGCCGCACCACCCGAGCAACGCGACTACCTCAAAAAAATCTTCATGGACTTCTACGACGAAAACATGACGAGCCCCTACGTCGCAGCAGAACGCGGATACATCGATGCAATGATCGCACCCAGCGAAACCCGCATCGCCCTCCGCCAAGCCTTCCGCCAACTCGAAACCAAACGAGAAGAAACCCTCGCCAAAAAGCACACCATCATGCCCATGTAGGGGGTGGTGGGGGCTGATGTAGTCGCTGTTCACTTGGCTTCGACGGCGCCATCGTGGTGCTCACGCCCCTAGTACCAATCATGACAGTGAAATTAGCCTCCGCGGAGGTGGCTGCCTAAAACTGTGCCTTAGTGCCGAGCCTGCCTGCCTGCCTGCTGCGTCGGCGATGCGGCCGTGCGCTAGTGGAGGCCAAAAAGATGAAATAGTTCACAATATTATGGATTCTATGGTCTGAGACATTATTGTTCGCTAGGTTGCTTTTCAAGCAAAACTAATTAGCTGTCTTGGAGGTTCCACTGCCCGTCCCACCACGATTACGCCGTGCAGTGACAGCAGTTGTATCAGTTGTCGCTGCGTGGGCGTCTACTCTTGTAGTGGAAACGCTTGTCATCTGTCATCGCTGATGAATATGACCGCACGGATACGGCCTATAGTGTGATTGATCCTAGTCTTGCTGATGTCGTCCAAGATCCCACCACGGGTCTGGAATCCCAACGGTTTGAGCATCATAGGGTTATTGCCCCAGGGTGGGCGGCGCAGAATTATGCGGATACACCACTCAAAAGGACTTGACCGATGCTGATGCTACGGGCGCTTATATTGTTGAATCCTTAGGTGTCATTGACAGGCATACTGGAGATGAAGTCGACCGGGTGAGGTTACCTAAGCCAGACTCTGAAAAGCACTTTCGGCCGTATACTTCTATCGCATTCGCGCCTGAAGGGTTCTAGTCTTTGCTGGTCAGGGTGAGCAGCAGCCGCCAGCCGAAGAGCAGCAGCGCACTCATCACGGTAGCCACGATGACGAAGCTCCAATGCGGAACCCGGCCGTTATACAACGCCCATTCGACGAGCCCCACCACCACGGCGAGCGCCCACACCCACACACCTTGAGTGAAAAGAGGCAACCGTCCACGGCTGCGCTGCAGCCCGTGGACCACCAGCCATCCCAACAACACGCCGGTGCCAAACTGAGCGACCGTGTGCCACCACTCTTCGAAAGACAGGCTATGGTGCGCCATGTGGGCCAACAGAGAAAAGGCACCGATTGCCATCAGGTCGGCAAGGAGTCCCGGTAAGCCGTCGGTGCCCTGGCGTTCAGAAAGTTTCATAACGCCCAAGATAACAGCTATTCCTCGGCTAGCTGTTCTCGCACCGAATCCGCCAACTTATCCTTCGTCGCCGCATACACAATCCACCCAATGCCGGTCACCATGAAAAACGTAATCAGGCGATAAATCAACACCGTGCCCAACGCATCCACACCCGTCATCCCCACAGCCACCAGTGTGCCCGTCATCGCCGTCTCCACTGGCCCCAAACCCCCCGGTGTCGCCTGCACCGAACCCGCAATCTTCGCCGTCACGAAAGCCAAAATCACCCCAGTGACAGCAGGCCCCGTCGTCGGCCCCTCAACCGCATGCACCACCGCATGCCCCGTCACCGCCCACATGCACGCCCACAGCGCCACAATGTCGAAAACCCAATTGCCCAGGGACAACGCCGACACCCACACGAAACGCGGGGCAGTCAGCTTCACCGACTTCAAGCGATCCAATTGCAGCTCGGCCAGCTCCGCCCAGGCGGGTTTGCCGACGATAGCGCAGACCCAACGCGCAGCGGGAAGCAGCACATCCGGGTGCTGAATCAACCAAAACACACTGCCCGCCGCCAACAGCGGCACAATTATTGACGCCGGGGGGATTGACGCCCCAAGAAACAACACGCCGATCACGCCGAGGGTGAGCAGCCACATCGTGGACATCAACCCAGACAGGACGATCTGCCAGGAGCACACCAGGTTGGTCGCCCCCCAGGATTTCATGGTGCGGAAAGAATACAGAGCGGCAAAGGCCTGCCCCGCAGGCAGCGTTGACGACCAAGAGTTGGCAATAAAAGTCAACCGCAGTGCCGAACCATGCCCGGTATGTGTGCCCCCGGCGGTCAGCAAACTACGAAGAACCTCCGCCATACACACCATCGCCAGCAGCGCCGCAGCCACCGCCACCAACAGAGGCCCAACCTCGGCGCTGAGCGCTCGCGCAAAGGACTGCTTCAGCGCATCCCAGTGCCGGTAACCACCCCAGACGAGCAACAGCAGCAGCACGGCGCTGAAGATCTTCTGGCGAGTACCGAACGTGGGCTTCATGGAACTACTCCCTTTAGGACTCTTCCTGCAGGCGCTTAACCAGCTGATCAAACGGGATCAGGTCCGGGTCATCAGTCGTAGTTCTACCACTACGCACCGGCCGAGTATCGACCTGCACATCATCCACAGTCGGCTCCGTGGAAACCTGAAGCGACGCGGCGTCAATGCTAGAACCATGCCCGAAACCACCGATGGCAGCCAGCCACCTGGGCCCCCACCAGTTATCCTCACGCAGCAAATGCATCACCGCAGGCACGAGCAACATGCGGATCACCGTCGCATCCAACAACAGCGCAGCGATCATGCCGAAGGCGATGTACTTCATCATCACGATCTCAGAGAAACCGAACGCGCCACACACCACGATCATGATCACAGCCGCCGCCGTAATGATCGACCCAGTGTGGGCGGTACCGTACACAATCGAATCATCCGTGGACTTACCCTTGCCACGCGCCTCCACCATGCGGGAGACCAAAAAGACCTCATAGTCGGTGGACAAGCCGTAAATGATGGCCATGATCAGCACCAATACGGGGCTCATCAGCGGGCCCGGCGTGAAACCAAACAGCGAAGCCCCAACACCATCAACGAACATCAACGTCAACACGCCCAGCGTGGCGCCCATACCCAGGATCGTCATGATCACAGCCTTCGCAGGCAGAATCACCGAACTGAACACCAGCGACATCAAAATGAACGTCGAAGCGACAATGTAGAGCGCCATCCACGGAAGCTTCTTAAACAGGGCCTCAATGGATTCCACCTCCAAAGCGGGGCTGCCGCCGATGAACACCTCCGCGCCCTCCGGCACCTCAATGGCACGCAGCTGATCAACTACCGCGGCGTTATCACCTCGGTCGGTGATGCCCGCCGACAGCACTGTGGTGTCATCCTTCGTCGGCTGGCTAGGGGAGAAACGCCCGGTCAGGCCCTCCACCTGGTTAGCCTGCTTAATGATGCTGCTCAAACCACGATTATCCGCGCCGGTCACCACCAATTTGATCGGCTCGGTGCGGTACTCCGGGAAATTCTCATCGAAGGTCTGCTGCGCGACACGCACCTTCTGCTGCGGCGGCAGATAGGTTTCGTTAATACCGCCGAATTTCACCCCAGCAAGCGGCAGCGTCAACGCCAACAGCGCACCCACCAAAGCAACCGTCACCCACACCGAATGCTTAATCGCCCAGGCAGGAATCGCCGCCCACAGGCGGCTCGTGCCCGGCTGCGCCAGATCGGCAGTGTCTGTGGTGTCTGCGCTGTTTGTGGCTTGAGCTTTACGGCGCCACGGCATCGACCACATGTCCACCCGGCGGCCCAACAGGCCAAAAATCGACGGCAGCACAGCGATCGACAACGCCGCTGCCAACCCCACCGCACTAATCGCGCCATAAGCCACCGACTTCAAAAACGCCTGCGGGAAAATCAACAATCCCGACAGAGCAACCGCCACCATCGCAGCGGAGAACACCACCGTCTTACCCGCTGTCGCGGTTGCATTAACCACGGCATCCTCCACTGAGGAGCCGGCGTCCAACTCTTCGCGGAAACGGCTGACCATAAACAGGCCGTAGTCGATCGCCAAGCCCAGGCCCAACAGCGTCACCACGGACTGTGCGAACACATTCACCTGGGTAAACCCGGCCAAAATTGCGAGCACACCCAAGGAACCAAGAATGGACAGCACACCCACGATCAATGGCATCGCCGCAGCAACAACCGAAGCGAACACCAGCAACAGCAACACAGCCACTGCGGGCAGTGCGTAAACCTCCGCGCGGGAAATATCGCCGGCCATCCCATCATCCAACGCGTCAGCAATCGCCGTCTGGCCCGCAACTGAGACCTCCAGCCCATCAACCTCGGCAGGGATATCGCCCTCGATCGCCCGGAAATTCTTCAACACATCTTCGCCGTCACCCGCCAAACCGACAGCCGCGAACGCCAAAGTTTTATCCGCATTGAGCAAATTCGGATTGCGCTTTTCAAAGTACGAATTGATGTGTGAAATCTCGGACGGGTGGGCATCCTTAAACGCCGTCAGTTGCTTGTTGACGTCGCGCGCCACGGCGTCATCAGTCAAAGCATCGGGGGATCCCTTAAACATGAGGATGACGTCACCGTTGTTATCGCGGCCGAACACCTCTTGCTCGATTGCCGCTGCACGGGTTGATGAGGAGTTGGGATCATCCCAGCCCTCCTGGCTCATGCGAGCGCCCAGCTGAGTACCCCAGATCAGGTAAATACCCGCGATCAGCGCGACAATTGCCAAGGGCAGCACCCGGCGATACTTAAAGGCAACGTGGCCCCAACGAACAAACACGGCTTAATCGAACTCCTTAAAAGCGGCGGCGAAACTTCAACGAACTACAGCGAACTCAATGGGCGGAATGGCTGCAGCCAAGCACCACCCTCAGGCAAGGAATCCAAGCTTACGCGGGGCAGAGGTTCACGGAAGACACCCGGGATGTCCTCCAGATCACAAAACTCGTAGCGATCGTCGGTGACAGCCCACGAGGCGTGCTCCTGGAAACCCACTACGCACACATGGACGCCATCGTCTACCAGGCGGTCCAGGGTGGGTTTGAAATTTTGCCCGTCGGCACTTGCAACAAACACCGAACGCAAAACACCCTGGTTATGGCGCGCATCGATGTGGTTCAGCATGTCGGGATCCACATCAGAATCGTCCGTCAATTTTGGCTTCGCGAACACCGCAAAACCAACATTGCGCAATGCTTCAACCCAGGAGCGAATCCCATCGGCAGCGCCGGGTGTGACATTGGTAAACACCGTCGCCTCGGGGGAGACGGGCACATCCAGGTCCTCCGAGAGTTCCTCGCTGCGCTCCAACAACCAGCGGCCCACAGCGTCAAAGCGTGGCCTGTAATTGGCCGACGGGCGGCCTCCAAGGATGGAGCCCAAGCCCATGTCGATATTCGGGGCATCCCAAATCAACAGGGCAATGTCATTCGAGGGGGCAGGGTAGGTATCGAAACTCATTGAAGCCCCTTAATGCTTGCGCCACAGGTACTCGCGGATCGTGTGATCCTTGTCGAGGCCCTTGCCCTCGAACTTGGTGATCACCTGGCGATCCGTCAACTGGGGGCACTCCGGCCACGGCCAGCCCATGAACTCCAATTGGGGTTCGACGTCGACGAGCTCGTCAATCCACTCGGCATAGCCCGCGTGGTCGGTGGCCACATGCAAGACGCCGCCCTTCTTCAGGCGGGATGCAATGAGGTTCAGCGGTCCCGACTGAATAATCCGGCGCTTATGGTGGCGGGCCTTGGGCCACGGGTCGGGGAAGAAAATCCGGATCCCGTCCAAGGACTCAGGAGCGAACATGCGTGCCAGCACCTCCACACCGTCGCCCTTAACCATCCGGATATTCGAGATATCGCCCCGGACAATCGAGCCCAGCAGCTTCGCCAAACCAGGCTTATACAGCTCGACGGCGACCACATTCGTGTCGGCCTCCACGGGAGCCATGGCTGCGGTGGATGTGCCGGTGCCCGAACCGATCTCCACAATCAAGGGAGCCTGCCGACCGAACCACTCCGCGGCGTCAATAATCGAAGAATCCTCCGACAGTTCCTTGCCGAAGATCGGCCAGTTGTCCTCCCAGGTTTTTTCCTGGTTATCGGTGAGGGTGCCTCGGCGAAAGCTCACTGCGCCGAGGCGTGGGTAATCCAGGTCGTCGCCGAAGTCCGTTTGGGGTGGGCGATTGCCCGAAGGGCGCGGATCGACATGGGGGGCTGGTTTGTTAGCGTGTGTAGACATCCCCCTCATTCTGCCTGCGCTGCGGGCTTATATCAATAGGGCGGCACAGAGGTCACTTGGAAAGTTCAACGCATTGAAAAACCGGGGGCGCGTTGTGATTGTTCGGAGCGGCGCAGCACCCCCGTATCGGGGGTGATAAAACGAAAAACTAGGCCAAAAACATGTCGCACATAGTAGAAAGTGCACAGGTCATAGGACTGTGTGAACAGTGTCTCAAAAAAGGCCATGCGGGTGCCTCAGATAAGCGATTACCCTTTTAAACGTTGAGAACCAACTATGTCAGGAGAAGCGATGTCCGCTGTCACCATCCCCGGCCTCAAAGGCCAAGCCCCCACAAACAACGTCGAACTGCTCACCTGGATCGCCGAAGCAGTCGAACTGCTGCAGCCCGACGAAGTCGTATTCACTGACGGTTCCCAGGAAGAAGCCGACCGCCTCGCCGAAGAACTCATCGAGGCCGGCACCCTCATCCGCCTGAACCCAGAAAAGCGACCCAACAGCTTCCTCGCGCGCTCCAACCCCGATGACGTCGCCCGTGTCGAATCCCGCACCTTCATCTGCTCCGAGACCGAAGAAGGCGCCGGCCCCACCAATAACTGGGTCGACCCGGTCAAGATGAAGGCCGAGATGACCGAGCACTACCGCGGCGCAATGAAGGGCCGCACCATGTACGTGGTTCCCTTCTGCATGGGCCCCATCGACGCCGAAAGCCCCAAGCTCGGCGTTCAGCTCACCGACTCCGGGTACGTTGTACTCTCCATGCGCATCATGACCCGCATGGGCAAGGCCGCACTGGACAAGATCGGTGACCACGGCGACTTCGTCCGCGCACTCCACTCCGTCGGCGCGCCCCTCGCCGAAGGCGAAAAGGACGTCGCGTGGCCCTGCAACGAAACCAAGTACATTACCCAGTTCCCCGAAACCCGTGAGATCTGGTCCTTCGGCTCCGGCTACGGCGGAAACGCCATCCTCGCTAAGAAGTGCTACGCGCTGCGTATCGCCTCCGTCATGGCTCGCGACGAAGGCTGGATGGCAGAGCACATGCTCATCCTCAAGCTCACCAGCCCCGAAGGCAAGGCCTACAACATCGCCGCAGCATTCCCTTCTGCTTGTGGCAAGACCAACCTGGCCATGATCGAGCCCACCATCGAGGGCTGGAAGGCAGAGGTCGTCGGCGACGACATCGCCTGGATGCACTTCGGTGAAGACGGCCGCCTCTGGGCGATCAACCCCGAAAACGGCTTCTTCGGTGTCGCACCCGGCACCAACTACGCCTCCAACCCCAACGCCATGAAGACCATGGAACCGGGCAACACCATCTTCACCAACGTCGCACTGACCGACGACGGCGATGTTTGGTGGGAAGGCCTCGAAGGCAAGCCGGAGCACCTCATCGACTGGCTCGGCCGCGACTGGACCCCCGACTCCGAGTCCTTGTCTAGCCACCCGAACTCCCGTTACTGTGTGCCGCTCGAGCAGTGCCCCGTCGCAACCCCGGACTTCAACGACCCCAAGGGTGTGCCGATCGACGCCATCCTCTTCGGTGGACGCCGCCCCGACACCATCCCGCTGGTCACCCAGGCATACGACTGGAACCACGCCACCATGATCGGTGCCCTCCTGGCATCCGGTCAGACTGCAGCAGCAGAAGGCCCCGTCGGCTCCCTGCGTCACGACCCCATGGCCATGCTGCCCTTCATTGGTTACAACGCCGGTGACTACCTGCAGCACTGGATCAACATGGGCAAGAAGGGCGGCGACAAGATGCCCGCCGTCTTCCTCGTCAACTGGTTCCGCCGTGGCGACGACGGTCGCTTCCTCTGGCCCGGCTTCGGTGAGAACAGTCGCGTCCTCAAGTGGATCGTCGACCGCATCGAAGGCAAGGTCGACGCCCGCGAAACCGTCGCAGGCCACACCGCCAACGTCGAAGACCTCGACCTCGATGGCCTCGACATCAACGTCGACGATGTGCGTGAAGCACTGCGTGCACACCCCTCCGAATGGGCTGGCGACATCGACGACAACGAGGCATGGCTCAAGAAGCTTGGCCCCAAGGTTCCGAGCGAAGTGTGGGATCAGTTCGAAGCGCTCAAGCAGCGCATTCGTAACGCAGCCAAGTAAGATTAATTAGCGTCAGGTCAAGATAGGCGGGTAACGGTTCAATTGAGCCGTTACCCGTCTTTCTTTTTCACCACAATTACTAGGTTGCTGGTCAAGAATTCCCGCAGGATCGGCACGCGGACAACCCACCACGCCCACCACGGATGGTAGCGCGGAAAAAACACTGCCCCCTGCCGCCGACCCCACCGCAACCCCTGTGCACAGGACACCGCGAACAGGGACTCGCCAAACACATTCTTCGGGCGCCGGCCGTGCACACGTTCATAACGACGTCGCGCAAAATCACCGCCCACATAATGCGGCCACAGGCCCGTTTCGTGGCCACCAAAAGGGCCTAGCCACACTGTGTAACTCAACACCATCACCCCGCCAGGCTTCGTCACACGCAGCATCTCATCCGCCATCTGCCAGGGTTTGGCCACATGCTCTGCCACATTCGACGAGTACACAACATCAAAGCACTCGTCCCGAAACGGCAAGTCCATGCCGGAGCCCCGAACACTCGCCGGCACCGAAATCCCCGCAGCAGCCATCTCACCAACATCCGGCTCTACCGTCACGTAGTCCATGCCGCGCGAAGCAAAAGCCCGATGGAAATACCCCGGACCACCCCCGACATCAAGCACTGCAACAGGTTCCCCCGATACCTCCATGTCGGCGGCGATAGCCACGATCAGTTCCGCGGTATCCTCCGCGAGTGGCCCGTAAAAACGTCCAGGATCCGACTGCTCGAAAGAAAAAGACCTTAACAAGCGCCACGAACGACGCAGCATCGCCACTGCTGCCACCCTGCCTAGCGGCGCGCACAAACGATCCGATACGAAAGTAAAAACCACACCAGGTAGCCTAACGCTTATGAAGGTGCTCATGTTGTGCTGGCGAGACAGCACCCACCCCCAAGGCGGCGGCAGTGAACGCTACCTCGAACGCGTCGCCGAATATCTCGCCGCACACGGACACCAGGTTATCTACCGCAGTGCTAAGCACTCAGGCGCGCCACGAAAACAGCAACGCAACGGGGTTACGTACATCCGTGCGGGCGGCAAATTCGGCGTATACTTGCGCGCACAGTTAGCGATTGCGCTGCGGCGTTACCGCGACGTCGACGTCGTTATTGATACCCAAAACGGTGTCCCCTTCTTCGCCCGACTGTTCACAACAAAGCCGGTCATCCTGCTCACCCACCATTGTCACCGTGAACAATGGCCAGTCGCGGGCCCCGTACTGTCTCGTATCGGCTGGTGGTTGGAATCCGTTGTGTCGCCGCGGGTGCATCGCAGCACGACGACCGTCACCGTCTCGCAGCCCAGCGCCGACGAACTCGTGCAACTCGGTGTTCCTAGTATCACGATTATCCGCAACGGTATCGATCCTGTCCCGGCCGCGCCGCAGGGGGTGGAAAAAAGTCATCCCCACAGGCTGGTCACCCTGTGCAGGTTGGTGCCGCATAAAAATATTGAACACGCACTCGATGTCCTCGCCGCGATCGACAACACCCACCTCGATATCATTGGCAGTGGCTGGTGGGAAGACGAACTCAAAGCCTACGCAATCGATCTGGGTGTTGCCGATCGCGTGACGTTCCAGGGCCACGTCAGCGAAACCCGCAAGCATCAACTTCTCGCTGGTGCGGATATTCACTTGCTTCCTAGCCGCAAAGAGGGTTGGGGGTTGGCGGTCATTGAGGCGGCGCAGCATGGTGTGCCGACGGTCGGTTATCACAGTTCGCGTGGGCTTCAGGATTCCATCATCGACGGCACCACCGGCTTGCTGGTCGACAACAAGGCCCAGTTGATCACCAGTACCCGTTGTCTTCTTGATGACGCCGCGTTGCGTCACCGTCTCGGGGATGCTGCCCGCATCCGCGCGACCACGTTCAGTTGGGAAAAAACCGGGGAACAGTGGGAAAAGCTCCTCGAGAAAACGGTTGCTCCACCAACCGGTAGCTAATATCGCTGACCCACAAGGACAACATGATGGTCGCAAGCGTCACCACGAAGAAGTGGCCGGTGAACGGCGCTATGCCCAACACCGGGAAGACCAACGCCAGCACCGGTAGGTGCCAGAGAAACAGCGAGTAGCTGCGCAGCCCCACCCAACGCATGGGTCTCGAGGCCAGAAGCCCCCCTGGTGCGAGCGCAAACGGTGCGACTATGCACCAACCAAACACGGTGCCCAACACGATCCGCGCAACAAACTGAGTATGCGAGGGGTGTACCAAGCCGTGCGGACCCACGATTGTGGCGGTAACCAATGCGGCCACAGCTAGCCCCAACAATGGCCACCGCCTGCGTGCCACAGCCACCAACCACCGTGGGGGAGAAGCCTCAAGACGCGCCAAGAGGATGCCCGCAACAAACCAGGATGTAAACGCCGGGGGCATGACCTGCGGATTAGGCCCAAAAGGAACCCAATCCCAGCCCAAGCTCACACACGCCAGCGCAATCAACAGCCACGAAGGGACTCGGGAGGTAAAAGGCAACACCACGTACCACGCCGCTTCCACGCACAGCGACCACAGGTGAGTAATGCCCGGTGCCAAGCCGACATAAATCTGCGTCAACGTCAGCGTCGACACGACCACTGACCACGGTTGGGGATAGATCGCGAAAGCAACCAAGACGCACAATAGGTAAGCAGGCATGATGCGACGCACTCGCTTAATCGCGTATTCCCCATACGGGCCGAAGCCGCCGCGCGACAGCACAAACGCACTCAGTACAAAAAAGACCGCCACGAACAAATCAAAACGCTCAAGCAGACGATGGCCGGTCTGAAAAGACGTATGTGTCAACAACACACCCATGCTCGCCACGGCGCGCAGCCCATCAAGGCTGGGGTTGTAAGGTGGTTTGTACACTGTATAAAAACTAGTCGAAAGGCGGACCGCATGGCGGCAACGGCGCCACAGCGCATCCTCGTGGGACTCGGGACCTTCCTCTTCGTCCTATCTATCCTCATCCCCACAGTCCTCGTCCCCCGCCTCCGCGTCATCCCCCTCGACGCCGGCGGCCGTACCGTCACCGAAGAAACCACAGCAACCCTCTTCGACGCCCGCGCCTTCGCCACCAACACCGCCCTCGACCAGTACAAAAACGACCCCGACTGCACAGCAGAAGGCGATCTGCCCACCAAATGCTTCATCGGCAACACCCCCGTCCAAGGCGTCCGTAACATCTCCACCGTCGAACCCTCCGACAAAAAGCTCGTCACCCTCCGAGCCGGCAACGTACTCATGCGCCTCGACAAAAACGAAGCCGAAGCACTCATCTCCGCCACCCTCGACACCGTCACCCTCGACCGCCGAAGCGCCTACCCCAAAGGCGACTCCACCTTCTATGCAGTCGCCCCCGACCTAGGCCTCGACGACTCCACCGGAGCCTTCCAACGCGAAGGCCTCCAATACCAATTCCCCTTCCACTCCGAACGCAAGTCCTACCCCTACTTCGACACCACAGCACAAACCGCCCACCCCATCGATTACCTGGACGATGAAACCCGACACGACGTCAACACCTACACATACACCCAAAAACTCGACGCAGTGAACATGTTTGACGCCATCCAAGGCGTCTTCACCCGCGACGGCAACGTCACAGACAAAGAAAAAGCAGCGCTCGCAGGACTACGCATGCGCAGCACCGCAGGACGCTGGTACAGCCCCTCAGAACTGCAAGAACGCGGCCTCAAACCAGACGACAACATCGTCATGACCCGCTACTACACCGTTGAACGCACCCTCAACGTCGAACCCACCACCGGCGTCATCGTCATGGGGCAAGATAAACTCCACTACTTCTTCGCCTCCACCCCAGAAGAAGCCGACACCGTTGTACGCACCGGCGAAGTCAGCCCCTACCGCACCGCACTACGCGTCGACGCCCAATGGAACAGTGACACCCAAGACGCACAAACGAGCAAAGCTACCGAAGGACGCGCCAAACTTAAAGCACTGGCCACAACCCGATACATCAGCTTCCTGCTAGGCGTAGCGATGCTCATTTGGGCGGCCTACAGCATCTACCGCAGCCGACGAACCACCAGCTAAACCATGTGGGGATTCGCCTGGCGAGACTGGGTCGTTGTACCCCACCCAGCCCTAAGCCCCGACAACTTCGGAACCGGCGACCTCCCCGCACGCAACGCACCCCAAGACGGAGTACTCGCCCTCTGGGGAATCCTCGCACCCGCCCCGTGGCTGTGCCTCATACTCATGACGGTCGCGCTGCTCGCCGGAGCGCGCGCAGCATGGCGAGGCCCCAACCCCGCACTGGCACTACTAGTCTTCATCTGCAACCCACTGGTCATCGAACGCCTCCTCCAAGGACACTGGTCCCTCGTCATCTGCATCTGGCTCCTACCCGCCATCGCACACAGCGCACTGACACAACGCCCCAGCCTCTGGGCCTACCTATGGCTCGCATCCATCACCCCCACCGGCTGCATACTCGCCGCACTCACCGCCTGGATCTGCCAAGGGCAACTCCGCAACTGGAGAACTCCACTAGCAGCCCTAGCCCTGTCCGCCCCCTGGCTCATCCCCACGCTCCTCAACCACCCCACCAGCCCGCCCACCGACGCCTTCATCTTGCGCAGCCAAATCCACGCTCCAGCAGGCGAACTACTCACAGCCCTAGGCATGCGAGGCATCTGGAACGCCGACGCCGTCGCCGCAGGACTACCCATCGCCAGCGCACTGCTAACCATCATCATCCTCGCCCACCTTCGCCCCCGCGACGTCATCACCCGAAAACTCCTCCTACTCGCCGCCATCGGCATCGCAGCGGCACTCATCCCCGGGCCCTGGATCCTCCGCGACTCCACCAAAATGGCCGCCCTCGCCACACCAATGCTCATCCACGGCGCCCACACCATCACCAAGCCCACCATGAAGATCGCCGCAGCCGCACTTGCCCTAGCCGGCAGCTGGGGCGCACCCGCACAACTCACCGCACTCGCACCCATCGACTACCCACAGAGCTGGCAGCAACTCGCAACCCAAGCCCACGGAAGAGAAGTGCTCATCAAAGGCCCCAACGGGATCGTCACCTACCAACAACGCGTCGTCGTCGACCCACGCAGCAAAATACTCAACACCGTCCAATCCGGAGAACTCAGCGTCGACGGCCGCACCATCGACCCACCCACCCCCCGCTACCAATGGGCCCAACAAGCAGACGACCAACACCTACGCGACGCAGGCATCGGAGTCGTCATCGAACGTGACGGCACAATCCGCGACCTCGGACCAACACCAACACCCACCCCAACACTCGGAATCGCACTCACATGCTGGTGGATACTTCTAGGAGCGTCCAATGCGCTCTACTGGATATACGCCACTCGCCGGGCTCCACATCCTCAACCCACGAACCCACATCACTCGTGATACGCACCCGCATAGGCGCATGGATGACCAGCGTCCGCTCCAACGACGCCTCCGGAACCATCACCCGCTGCAACAACACCGCCCGCGTCTGAACCGGAACGTCCACACGCACCGAACGATCCACATCAGCAAAACGCACATCCGCCACACCCACACCATCAACCCTTACCCGCACCCGATCACTAGGTCCAGGCACACGCACGCGCACCCGCTCGCCATCAGTCACAAACCGACTCACATGCCCAGCATCAGACTCGAACCACACCACACCACGACCAGAAGCAACAAACTCCACCCAAGGAGCAACCACAGGCGCAGCATTACGCAACTCAATCCACGCCGGGCCCACAGGCTCCCACGCAGACTCCACATCACCATCAATCGCTGCCGTGTAGCCAGGCTGCGACGCACGTACCTCACCACGAACAACCGCAGGCACAGGATCCGCCACACTCGCATAATCCCGCGGAGAACCCCCAGTTAAAAATTCCGACGGGCGCCCAAGATCCCCAAAATCACGCCCCACCAACGCAGGCGTATCAGTCACAACATCCCCCGACACCCCAGGAACACATCGCTGGCCATACAGTGCAGCCACCAACGCCACAGCCTCACCCGCACCCCGCATCGAGCAGACCGGAAGATCCACAGGATCCCCCAACACCGCGACGTCAACACGTCCAAAATGCTTCACAGACACACCCGCGCGAACCAAACGCCGCGAAAGAGAATCCGAATCCGCCACCCACAACGACGGCTGAGCCACAGCAGACATATCCAGGTCATGACGCACCACAACCATGCCAAAACCCAACGCCCGCAACGCCCGCACCGCATCCACAGGCTCCACAGACTCGTCCCCCAACACAGCCATCACACCATCAAGCTGACGAATATCCTCCGGCTCAACAATCGGAATAGCATCCCGAAGTACCCACGGAACACGCAACAACGGCTGAAAAGGATCATCACGAGTCCACCCCCAATCCTGCCGAGCAAACTGCGCCGCCGGAGTGATCAACGTCGTGCCCACAGCATTGGCATTTATGTAATCCGCAGCCTCCTGGTAATAGCCCGGCACCCGCTCGTAAGCACCCAACGGTGCCAAACGCCCGGTCCACGCAGGAGAAACCGCCAACACAACCAACAGCAGCACACCGCTGCGAACAGCTGAATGCGCCCACCGGCTCAACCCGACACCCACCCCAATACACAGTGGAATACGAACCAACAAATCAAACTTGTGCACGTTGCGAAAAGCCACCAACGGCCCATCCAACACCGACGGAACAAAACGCGAACCCACCAACAGTACAACCCCCACCACCAACATCAGCAGCCACGGAGAACGCGCACGCACCAAACCGATCAACCCCACCACCGCCACCGCAGTAGTAATAAACACCCATTCCGATTGCGCCGCCATCTCATGGGCCGCCGCGCGCTCCCACGACACAAAAGGCACCCAACTGGTCGCACCACGCAATACATTAAGCACGCTCATCGGGGCCGTCGTCACCGACGCCGACTCGATATAGTCCATAAACGGCGGGGCCACCTTCGCGAAACGGAACAGCGGCACCAACCACCACAGGCTGACCAACACAACCCCGCCGCCCCACAACACAACACGACGCCACGGAACCCACCCACGCACCACACCCCACACAGCAACCAACGCCGCAGGCACCAACGCAGCCACCGACGCCGCAGCATTCACCGCACCCAAACACCCCGCAGCAACAACCGAACCCCACAACGGCACAGCCCAACCGTCACCCCGACGAATAAACCCCAACAACACCCACGGCGCCACCATCATCGGCCACGTCTCCGAAGAAATCGCCCCCAACGTAGCAACCGTATGCGGCGACAACACATACGCAACAGAGGCCACCGAAGAACTAGTCAGCCGGAAAAACCCCACATACCCCACCGACAGCACCAGCCACCACCACAAGCGCTGCGCCACCCAATCAGGCAACGGATCCGCTAAAGCAAAAAACAACCCCTGCGGAAACACATACCCATACGCCTGATTCTGAACAGGAAAGACATCAAAAGCATGCTTCAGAAAATGCCATGGATCCGCAACCAAATCATGCTTAGTATCCGCAACAGTCAACCCCGGTGACTGAAGAAAACACAGCACCCCCAACAAGGGCACCGCAAGTGTCAGCGGCAGCCTATTGACGGCTGCCGTACTCGGCACTCCCAAGAAGCGCATCCTCGTTAGCAATCGGGCGATCATCAGGCAAAGAATTATCCGACGCCACCGAAGCGACACCGAACACCAACGCCACCGCCGCAGCAGCACCAACCACTGCGCTCGCCAAAATTACTCTCACAACACAACACCCTATCAGTCCAGCGGCGGCACAATAAACACAGGCAAACCCGCATTATTAATAACGTTGTCCGCAGTGCTCGACTGCCACAAGGACTTCAACCCCGTCACCGCACGCGTACCCGACACAATCACATCAGGCCGCAACTGATCCGCGGCGTCAACAATCGCAGACCAAATCGCCGTCGTCGACTCAACCAAATGCGCCTCCGCAGTAAGACCCAAAGACTCAGCCAACTCCACCCCCTCGCGGCACACAGACAAAGCCTCCGCCCGTGCAGGATCCTCCATCTCATCAACCGCATTCCACGACACCTGATGCAATCCCGTCACACCGGCTGCCTTCGCCGCCTGACGATGCAACGGCTCCCACGCAGTCAGAATGAACACATGACGCGGCGTCAACAAACGCGCAGCATACTCAACGGCATGCCGGGCCTCATCCGACCCATCAAAAGCGACAAGCATCGTAGTAGCCACAGCACACTCCTTTAACGACAACACAAACTTGTTGCCTACCACCCTAAACTAGACTCAGTTCGAAAGGAGCTCGGCATGCGCAACACTACACAGCACAACGCGCTACGTGCAGCTATCGGCATCGCGGCAGCCGCCCTCGTCGCCACACCCATCACACTGAGCCTATCGAACCAGGACAACCAGCCCGCGACCACACCCATCACACACACCACGGCCGCACCGCCGGCACCGCCCGCGGCAGACATAAGCACCTACGAAGCCGCAGGCGTGCTGATGGTCGGCGTCAACAACTACGACGACGCACTGAACGTGCTCAACCAAGGCGCCGCAGGCATCTTCATCGGTTCCTGGACAGACCCAGCGCTCATTCAACAACTCCCGCAACTCAAAGAAGCCATCGGCCGGCCCTTCAAAGTCAGCATCGACGCCGAAGGGGGACGAGTCGTGCGCCAACCAGCACTGTTCGGCAACCTCCCCTCGCCACGGGTGATGGCAGCCACCATGACCCCGCAACAAGTCCAGAACACCGCCTACGACCTAGGCACACGTCTGCACAACGCCGGCATCAACGTCGACTTCGCCCCCGTCTTAGACCTCGATGCAGGAGACCCCAACGGAGCCATCGGCGACCGCAGCTTCTCCGACAACCCCACCATCGCTGCCACCTACGGTGCAGCCTTCGTCCAAGGCCTCGCCGACGCCGGAGTCCAGCCCGTACTCAAACACTTCCCAGGACACGGACACGCAAGCGGTGACAGTCACACCGGCGACGTCACCACCCCACCCCTAGACGCCCTGCTGCGCGAAGACCTCACCCCCTACGCCACCATCCTCCAACACTGCCAGCCTGCCATCATGTTCGGCCACCTCGATATCCCAGGGCTAGGTGACCAACCGACAACAATCAACCCCGCCGCCTACGAACTCCTACGCAGCGGAAACTACGGTGGGCCACCGTTTACCGGCACCATCTACACCGATGACCTATCCGGCATGCGCGCGATCTCCGAACGCCTCCCCCTGCCAGAAGCTGCAGCACAAGCCATCATTGCGGGTGCTGACGTCGCGTTATGGATTGACTCGAGTCAACTTCCGGCCGCAGCGCAAGCGCTCACCGATGCTGTCGACCGCGGCGAAATCACCGCGCAACAACTTCGCGACAAAGCCATCCGAGCACAAGCAGACGTTGGACTTAATTCCTGCAGCTCACTAAGGTAAACCCCTGTGAAGCGTTGGAAGGTCTACACACTAAGCGCCCTGCTCGGCATCGGCATCGTCGGGGCCGCCGCATGGGGCATTGACGTCGCCGTCATGAAAGACCGCGTACCCCGCGGCACCACGGTCGCCGGGGTCAACATCGGTGGGATGAGCAAACCCCAAGCCGAAAAAATCCTCCAAGAACAACTACCCACCAGCGCCCCCATCACCGTCACAGCCGGAAACCTAACCGCAGAGTTCAATCCCGCGGCGTCAGGACTGAGCCTCGACCTTCCCGCAACAATCGAGCGCGCAGGAACCCCACGCCTCAACCCCGTAGCGCGCATCAGCAGCTTTTTTAACACCCACGAGGTGGGGGTTGTCAGCGTCGTCAACACCGCCACCTTCAACTCCGCAGTCACCCAACTGGCGCAACAACTGACCGTCGCACCAACCAACGCAGCACTCGACCTTGCCACCGGCCCCACCCAACCAGTCGACGGCCAACACGTAGACCAAGACGAACTCGCCGACAAACTCCAACGCGGCTGGCTCGCCCCCGTCACAATCGACGCAATCGTCGACCCGCCAGCAATCGGTGCCGACGCCCTCGCCACAGCGCAAGCCATCGCCGACAAAGCAACCAGCAGGGACGTCATCGCCAAAGGCCACGACGCCCAAGGCGTCATCACCCCCGACCGCATGCAGGAAATACTGCACTTCATTCCCGAAGGCGGCCAACTGCGCGCTGAACTCGACGCCGAACGCGCCCGCGACATCCTCATGGAAGGCCTCGCCCCCAGCGAAAGGCCCCTGAAAAACGCCACCTTCAAACTTGTCAGCGGCAAACCCACCGTCATCCCCAGCAGCGACGGCGTCAAAATTGAATGGAACCTCGAGGACCTCCCCAACCACATCATCGGGGACGCGCCGCGAGAATTCGACGTCACCTACACTGACAAGCCCGCAACATACACCACCGAAATGGCCGAAAAAGCCACCTTTAACAACACCGTCGGAGAATTCACCACCGGAGGGTTCAGCTCCGCTTCAGGCGTGAACATTCGCCGCGTAGCCCAAATGGTGGACGGGGCGGTCGTCGTGCCGGGCGAGACGTTTAGCCTCAACGGCTACACGGGGCCGCGGGGTACCGCCCAAGGGTTCGTGGAGTCCGGCATTATCCTCAACGGCCGCGCAGACAAGGCCGTTGGCGGTGGAATCAGCCAGTTCGCCACCACCCTCTACAATGCTGCGTACTTTGCAGGGATGGATGACGTCGCGCACACTCCGCATAGCTACTACATCTCGCGCTACCCCGCGGGGCGCGAAGCAACCGTGTACGAAGGTGCCATTGACCTGCAGTTTAAGAACACGACCCTCAACCCGGTGATCATTCGGGCCTCGGCTAACGACAGCACGGTCACCGTGAGCCTGATCGGCACCAAGAGCGTCAACGTCCAGTCCATCCCCGGTGCGTGGACCAACCCGACCCAGCCGAATACCGTCGAAGTCTACGGACCAGACTGCAGCCCATCGTCTGGGGTGCCGGGCTTCACCACCACCGACACTCGGGTTGTGACAGGTCTTGATGGGCGCGAAATTTCACGCACCACGACGACGACCAAGTACGACCCTGCCCCCATCGTGAAGTGCGTGAACTAAAAACTTACAGTCGGCTAGACCGCTGGGCGTAGGTGAACCTGAAGGTGCGCACGGCAACCAACAACCACGCTGACACCAAACCCACATAGCTGGCGTAGGCCATGACCAACAATGTGGCCGAGCCCGTGTGGATCGCCAGGCCCGTGATCCCGGTGACACATGTGCCCACCGGGAAGGTGAACGACCACCAGGTCAAACTAAACGGAAGCCCCTCGAGCGCAGTTTTAATAGTTACTGACGCCGCGATGCACGCCCACAGTAGCGCAAAGCCTAACGTCGGCAGGCCGTAGACGAGCGCGAAAGCCTCGAAGGCCTTTGCCACAGTGTCACTGAGATACGTGAAATGCACCTGGTTCGCCAGGTTGTTCGTCGCAGTAATCGACTGGCCCAGGGGGCCCAAGATGATCCACAGTGTTGGGATCGCGCCGGCTGCGCCGACCTTGTGGTGGGCCAGCTTGTTCCACACAATCGTGATGATGACGATGGAAGCAAACAAACTGAGGCCGAACATCGCATAGCAAGCAAACAACAAAATCGTCGCCGCGCTACCCACATGCGGAACCAACAGTGCGCCCGTGGCCGAGGAGACCATCGGCGGGACCACAGGCATCAACCAACCAGCAAAAGCGCTGTCAGCATTCATCTCGTATCTAGTGAAGGTGAGGAAAGGAATCAACACCGCAGTGAATACGCCGAACGCGGTGCCCACAGACCACAACACGACGTCAATAATCACAGCAGTGTGCCCAAGGAAGGGTTCGCCCACCGTCAACGTACCAGCGCCGACAGTCAAGAAAGCCATAGCCGGAGCGCCATAAAAGTGCGCCATCACGGGGTTAAGATGATGGGTGCGGGCGACGTCGCGATGCTGAATCCAGTGCAAAGCTGTCAACACGCACAGAACGACCAGCCACATGCTCGCCGCCAACCACACCACCACGCTAAAAGCACGCAACGCTGCGTTGTCGGTAGGAAGAGCAGCCGCGGCATTCGCCACGATGCCGGTGCCCATCACGCTGGCAAACCAGTTCGGAGTCAGGTTTTCTTTCACTCGGCCAGTATGCTCCACCCGCGGGGCGAACATCGGTAGCAACACCCATAAAGTAAACCTAGATAGGACAGTGTTGTGAGTAATATTTATACAGTTCAGTGGCAATAAACGAAATAAGTGGAAGAAGACCCTCCGCTTATGTAGAGTAGGGATCCATGCAGACAACAACCGGACACGGGCCGTCCGCCGCCAACAACACAAGAACACACGGACGCACACCCACCAATGTCCCACCCGCAGTCACCGCACACGGCATCTCCGTCGTCGGCGACCAAGGCCCCGTCTACGGGCCACTCGACGTAGAAATCCCCGGCGAAGGGCTCACCGTCCTCTCCGGACGCGGAGGCAGCGGACGAACCGCACTAGCACTAACCATCTCCGGTCGCATGAAACCCAAAACCGGCACCCTCGAAGTACTCGGACACACAAAACCCAGCGAGATCCGCAAACACGTGGCAATCGCCGGAGTCGAAGACATCGACCAGCTGGACCGCGACGTCAAAATCAGCACCGTCTTCGGCGAACACCGAGCCTGGTCACGCCCATGGATCTCCGTGCGGAAACGCGCAACACAGGACTACTACGAGGAAATCTGCAGCCCCGTATTCGGAACCCGAAGCCTGCCGCCACTCGACGCATACGTCAGCCAAATCTGCAGCCTCGACCGAATCCTCATCCGTCTGGCGCTCGCCCTGCACCCCGCGAACCACAGCGAAATCGGCATGCTCATCATGGACGACCTCGACCAAGTCCACGAAACAGAAGACCGCCTGGTACTCATCAGCATCCTCAACCAACTCGCGCAAAAAATCCCCGTAGTAGTCAACGCCGTCAACCCACTACCACCAGACATCGCTGGCGATGCCACCGAAATCGAACTATTCACAGACGCCGCACACCTACAACCAGAAGAACACGGCCTCGAGCACCTTAAGGGAAAGAAATGATCTCCGGATTTAACCTAGGGACCGAACTCAAACGCTTCGGCCGCACAAAACTCGGACGCATCGCCATCGCCGCGATCATCCTCATGCCCTTGCTGTACTCGGCGCTGTACCTCTGGGCTTTCTGGAATCCCTTCGGCAACGTCAACAAACTACCCATCGCCTTCGTCAACGAAGACAAAGGCACCGTCGTCAAGGGTGAAAAACTCAACGCAGGTGACCAAATCGTCGACAACCTCAAAGGTAAAGACGAAATCCACTTCGACTTCGTGTCCAAACAGGACGCGTTGGACGGAGTCAAAGACGGCAAATACTACTTCGTTGTCGAGCTGACCCCAGATTTCTCCGAGGCAGTAGCCTCGCCGGCAGGCGACGAACCCCGCCAAGCCGTCATCAAAACCACCTACAACGACACCAACGGCTATCTCTCCACGATGATCGGTGAGAACGTCATGCGCACCATGCTGCCGGTGATCTCAGAAGAAATCGGTAGCCAAGCTATTGACAAGGTACTCGTTGGAATTCAGAGTGCCGGCACAGGCCTAACCCAGGCTGCCGATGGTGCAGGGAAACTCGCTGAAGGTGCAGGTGAATTGTCCCAGGGGCTCGACACCGCGACCGCCGGCGCAGACAAACTCGCCACCGGCGCAGGAACCGTAGACGAAAAACTCGGTGAACTCGGCGCCGGCGCGCACAAACTCGCCGATGGCACACAAACCCTCGCTGATGGCGTCGATAGCGCCACCGTGAAACTCCAGCAACTCACTACCGGCGTTGACCAGCTCAGTGGCGGCGTTGATGAACTCGGTGCTGGCGCAACGCAGATCAACAACGGTGTCCAACAGCTGAAGACCCAGCTTGACCAGGTCACCGCGACCCAGACAAATGCATCGGCACAGGTACGCCAGCTGGCCAACCAGCTGCGTGGAGTCGCCGGCACCGCAGACGCAGTGCGACAGCTCGACCAACTGGCCTACCAGCTCGACACGCAAGGCCTTGGCGCCGACGCTCCCGCAACCCAGCAAATCAACCAACTGGCGGGTGGGACAAGCCAACTGGCCTACCAGCTGTCAGACCCGAACGCACCATTTCGCAGCGGTTTCGATCAATTGCATTCCGGCACAGGTCAGCTCCCAGGCAAGCTTGGCGAGCTGCAATCAGGCATCACTCAACTCAATGACGGTGCCCACCAGCTAGCCCAAGGCGCAGACAAGCTGAAGGCAGAGGGCACTGTGCCACTCGCGGAAGCAGCAACCAAACTGTCTGGTGGTTTGGGCAAGCTAGACGAAGGCGCCAAGAAACTCGACGACGGTGCAGGCACCCTGTCCACCAAACTGCGGGAAGGATCTGAAGCCGTACCGCAGTGGAGCACCGCGCAACGCGAACACACCGCAAGCGTCCTCGGAGGACCTGTCGCTCTGCAGCAAACTAACGAAGCCGGAAACAACACCTTCGGTGGCGGCCTGGCCCCCTTCTTCTTCTCCCTGGCGCTGTTCATCGGCGGCATCATCATCTTCTTGTTGCTCCGCCCTATGCAGAACCGTGCTATCGCCAGCGGTGTGGCCCCCTTGCGTGCGACACTGGACGGTCTTTTCCCCGCAGGCCTCATTTCGATTCTGCAGGCAACCGTCGTGGTGGCGGTGACCATTTTCGGCGTCGGGATGGATCCGAAGTACCCCATCGGATTGCTGTTGTTCGCTATGGCCGTGTCCATTATGTTCACTGCAGTTAACCAGATGCTTAACGTCGCGCTTGGCCCAGGACCAGGCAAGGTTGCCGCGATGTCACTGTTGATGTTCCAGATCCTGGCATCTGGTGGCCTCTACCCGGTGGAGACAGAGCCGAAGATCTTTGCTTGGCTGCACCCGATTAACCCAATGACCTACTCGGTTAATGGTTTCAGGCAATTGATGTACGGCAACGTTGATCACCGCTTGGCTCAAGCTCTGTTTGCCGTGGCCGTGATTACTGGGTTGGCGTTGTTCCTCACTGCACTGTGTGCTAGGAGGGACCGCATGTGGACGATGAAGCGTCTGCACCCTGCTATTAACCTTTAGGGGTGATGCGCAACCTGCCTGCGGTGTTTGAAAAAATCACTGCGGGCGGGGTATCGTCTTTTTGTCCGAGCGTTTGTAGTTACGGATTTGCCGATGTAGTTCAATGGTAGAACTCCTGCTTCCCAAGCAGGCGGCGCGGGTTCGATTCCCGTCATCGGCTCCAAACCCCTCTAGAACTGCAGTTTTCGCGGTCACGGGCGGCGCTGTTTAAGAGTTGGCGCATGGCTCAAGGCTCCTAAAGCATATTGTTTTACGTTATGTCCTTATCGTCAAACAATATGCTCTTGCTGTCTACGCGGCCACCACATAGCGTCCCCGAGGGTCGCAAACAGCGTAGGAATCACCAGGGTGCGCACCACAAACGTGTCCAACACAATGCCGAACCCGACCAAGATACCCACCTGCGTCAGGGTGATCAGTGGCAGCACTCCGAGCGCCGCGAACACTGCGGCTAGCACGATGCCAGCGCTGGTGATCACCCCACCGGTCACGCCGACAGCCCGAATCATTCCCTCCGTCGTGCCGTACTCATGAGTCTCTTCTTGGGCGCGCAGCACCAGGAAGACGGTGTAGTCGATGCCGAGCGCGATGAGGAACAAGATGGAGTACAGCGGCGCGCTCAGGTCCATTCCCGGGAAGCCGAAGATATGGGTAGAGATGAAGGTGCCGGTGCCGATGGCTGCCCACGTCGACAGGGCCGTAGCAAGCAGCAGGATCACCGGCGCCACCAGGGCACGCAGTACCACGACGAGGACGAGCAGCACAGCGAGGAAGATCAGCGGGATGATTACCTTCATATCGTGCAGCGTGCCTGCTTTGGCATCAATGATTTGCGCTGCTTGACCACCAACAATGACGCCGCGGGGCGCGTTGTCGCGAATGTCCTCCACGGTGGCGGTGGGTGTTGTGTCGGCAGTGTCGACCGTGAGTGTCGCCTTTTCCCAGGAGCCGTCTGCGTTTGGGACGGGTTCGCCGAGTAGTTGCGCGCCGAGCATGCCGCGGATGACATCGAGGGTGGCGGGCATATCGTCGGTGGGTGCGTAGATGTCGATGGGGCTGGAGGAATCCAGTAGCGCGGCGGCGTCGACGGCTTCGGAGGTGGTGCGGAATTGCTCCTCGGGTTCGAGGTCAATGCGTGTGCCACTGATGCCGAATCCGAGGCCGAGCAGCAGGATCGTTAGTGCTGCGAGTACTTGGCGTGGGCGTTTGTTGACGCTGCGGGCGACCCGCTCAAAATTACTGATGCGGTTGCTTGTGTGCCCGACGCGGGGGACTTTGGGCCAGAACAAGCCACGACCGCACACGTTCAGTGCTGCGGGGAGGAGGGTGAGCGCAAACAGCAGTGCGATAAGCAGGCCAATGCTCGCGGAGGCACCCAGGCTACGGAACGCAGGAACGCTGGCGAACCAGAGTGTTTGCAGCGCCAGGACAACGGTGAGGTTAGAAGAAATAATCGCCGGCAGAGTGGCCCGCCAGGCGCAGTGCAGAGCATGATGACTATCGACGGTGGTGGGCAGCTCCTCGCGGTAGCGGCTGACAAGCAACAGTGCGTAGTTGGTTCCGGCACCAAACACGAGGACGCTGGTGATGCCCGCAGTGGAGCCATCGGAGGTAAACCAGCCGGTGGCCTCCGAAATGCTGCCGGTAACCAGCGCGGCAGCCCGGTCAGCCAGTGCCGTGACGGCAAGCGGCACAAGCCAGAGGATGGGGGAGCGGTAGGTGGCGATCAACAACACCGCCACCACCAGGGCGGTCACCCCGAGCAGGGCGAAATTGGCGCCATCGAATGCGGCTGCAGTATCAGCGGCGAAACCCGCCGGACCGGTGACGTACGCGTCGACACCGGGGATCGCGGCGTCATTAATAGAGGTGCGTAAAGCCTTGACGGCGTCGCTCACGCCGAAGCCGCTGAGCTCCCCGGGAAGGGTCAGAGTTGCCTGTGCAGTGCTGTCATTGACCGGAATGACTGGCGACACAGCCTGGGCGCCGTCCACAGCCGAAGCCGCCTGAATCGGAACTGACTGAAGGGCACCAATCTGTTCGGAGCTCAAGGGGCCGCGATCGGAATGGAACACAAGGATCGCCGGCAGAGTATCACCGCCCGGAAACCCTTTCGCAAGCTCCGTGGCCTGATAAGACTGTGAATCAGCCGACAGCTGCTGGGGCGCCGACGACGATTCACTGCCGGATACTAAAGAAAACAGCGCCCCCACACCAAGGATAAACACCGCAATGACAAGCCAACTCGTGCGCTTAGCGGAAAGATTCACGCAGCACAGTATCCCACAGTATGATCGGCGCATGAGCGAAATTAAAAACAACCTCCAGGCCGACATCATCGAATCGATGAAAAACGGTGACAAAGTACGCACCGGAACACTGCGCATGCTGCTAGCCGCAGTGATCGTCGAAGAAACCTCCGGCTCCAAGCACGACATTAACGAAGAACAATTCCTCAAACTGGTGGCACGCGAGGCGAAAAAACGCCACGAGTCAGCGCAGATTTACACCGACGCCGGCCGCCAGGAACTAGCCGACAACGAACTAGCCGAGGCAAAGGTGCTGGAAGAATTCCTTCCCGCACAGCTTGATGACGCCGAGCTCCGCGACGTCATCAATCAGGCGATCGCCGCAGTCGAAGCAGACACAGGTGCGGCCCCCACCATGAAACAGATGGGGGCCGTGATGAAACAAGCCCAACAGTTGGTTGCCGGCCGGGCTGACGGCAAGCGCGTGTCTACTGCTGTTCGGGAACTTCTGCAGTAGTTGCTGTGGCGGCCACTCCACGGCGCTTCTTCATGTAACCCTGGAGACCCTTGATCATCACCGGCAGCAACGACACAAAGATGATGACCATCGCCAACACCTCGATGTTGTTGGTGATCCAGTCGATGCCACCAAGGCGAGAACCAAGGAAGGTCAGCCCCATGCCCCACAGGGAGGCGCCGAGCAGATCCCAGCGCAGGTAGCGGGGGTAGTGGAATTTAGCGATGCCTGCAGCCAGGGGGGTGTAAGTGCGGACGATCGGAACGAAACGCCCCATGACCAGCGCCGCACCACCGTACTTCTCGAAGAAGGCCTCGGCGGAATGCAGGTGCTCGGTTTTAAGCACGCGCGCGTTGTCCTTAAACAGCTTGCGACCAAAGCGACGGCCAAGGAAATAACCAACATGGTCACCTGCCAACGCGCACAAGAACACGCTGAACATCAACACCCACAGGTTCAGGCCCAGCTTGTCGTGCAGCAGGCCTGCGGTGAAAATGAGGGAGTCGCCGGGGAGGAAGGGAAACAGCACACCTGATTCAATGAAGACGATCAGGCAGGTGATGCCCAGCACGTAAGGGCCGAGCGCGATGAGCATCTCGTCGACGTGTTTGAAGTAATACAGGATATCGCTCAAGCCGAAACTTCCCGTATCCGGTGCGGCGAGCAGCAGTGTTTCTAACATCGCAGGCCACATTACCAGGGGTTGGTTGGTTAGACTGGTGGACGTGCTTCTTTCTGATCGTGATATTCGTTCCACTATTGACGCCGGCGACCTGGTTATTGAACCTTTTGACGCCGCGCTCATCCAACCGTCCAGCATTGACGTGCGGATGGATCGCTTCTTCCGGGTGTTCAATAACTCCCGCTACACCCACATTGATCCGAAGCTGCAGCAGGATGAGCTGACCACCCTGGTCGAGGTCGCAGAGGATGAGCCTTTCGTGCTGCACCCGGGCGAGTTCGTCCTGGGGGCGACGCTAGAAAAGTTCACCCTGCCGGCTAACCTCGCGGGTCGCCTGGAAGGCAAGTCCTCTTTGGGGCGGTTGGGTTTGCTGACGCACTCCACCGCAGGCTTTATCGACCCCGGTTTTTCCGGCCACATCACCTTGGAGTTGTCGAATGTGGCGAACCTGCCGATCACGCTGTGGCCGGGGATGAAGGTCGGCCAGCTGGCGTTGTTCGGAATGTCCAGCCCCGCGGAAACGCCGTACGGTGCAGGTAGCTTGGGCTCTAAGTACCAGGGGCAGCGAGGTCCGACCCCGTCAAAGGCGTATTTGAATTTCCGATGATTGTTTTCGAACACGTATCTAAGAAGTATCCGGGGGCTGTGGCTCCCGCCGTCGAGGATTTCTCTTTCCAGATTCCCCGCGGCCAGACAACGGTGTTTGTCGGCAGCTCTGGGTCGGGTAAAACCACCTTGGTGCGGATGATCAACCGGATGGTGACGCCCACGTCTGGCCGGGTGCTTATTGACGGCGCGGATAGTGCGGAGGAAGATCCGGTGCGGCTGCGCAGGCGGATCGGCTACGTGATGCAGGATTCTGGCCTGATGCCGCACCGAACCGTGCTCGACAATATTTGTACAGTGCCCCGGTTGAACAAAGTGCCCAAAGCTCAGTGCCGGGAGCGGGCCCTCGAACTGATGGAGGATCTCGGTCTAGATAGGGCGCTGGCGAAGCGCTACCCGAGGGAACTGTCAGGCGGGCAAGCTCAACGCGTCGGGATCGCACGCGCTCTGGCCGACGACCCAGCAATCATGATCATGGACGAACCCTTCAGTGCCATTGATCCCCTGGTGCGCCGAGACCTGCAAAACCAGGTGCTGGACCTCAAGCGCCGCCTGAACAAGACCATCGTGATGGTGACACACGATATTGAAGAAGCCTTTTTACTAGGGGACCAGATTGTCCTGCTCGGCCAGAGGGGGCGCATCGAGCAAGCCGGAACCGCAGAAGAACTGATCACACAACCAGCTAATGACTTTGTAGCGGACTTCGTCGGCGTTCAGGACCGCGTCGTGTCTGTGCAGCGCAGAGACGGTCGCGACGTCATTGTTGATAGACACGGGCGCGTGACAGCTTTCGTCCAAGGGGGGGACGCTTGATATGAGTGTAAGCACCGAACAGTTGTACTACCTGGCGCATCTACTGTGGCAGCATGCGGCGCTGTCATGGCCGCCGGTGCTGGTATCTGCGCTGGTAGCGGTGCCATTGGGCTGGTTGGGTGCGCGGAATGCCTGGCTGCGTAAGGTGGTCGCGGCGTCATCGGGGGTGTTGTACGCGATCCCGTCGCTGGCGCTGTTTGTCGTGCTGCCGCTGATCGTGGGCACGTCTGTATTGTCGCCTTACAACGTGATGATTGCACTGAGTCTGTACGGTGTTGCGCTGATGCTGCGCACCGCCGTGGATGCGTTTGCCGGCTTGGCGCGGCAGCCAGTGGAAGCGGCGATCGCCGTTGGCTATCCGCTGTGGAAGCGTGTGCTGATGGTGGAGCTGCCGCTGGCCGGGCCGGTGCTGTTGGCAGGCCTGCGAGTGGTGAGCGCCAGCACGATCAGTTTGGTCAGCGTGGGCGCCCTGATCGGCGTGACCAGCTTAGGGACGCTGTTTACTGACGGGTTCGCGCGTGACTATCCGGCGGAGATCATCGTCGGCGTGGTGCTGACGGCCGTGCTGGCTGCGGTGTTTGACGCCGTGCTAATCGCAGTGGGGAAGGTGTGTTTGCCGTGGGCATAGAGTGGGGCAATGAGCTGCAGGTATTGGGCCAGCACGTTGGTTACTCTGCGCTGGCCGTCGGCTTTGCGGTGCTGATCGGTTTGCCGCTTGGCGTGGCGATTGGGCATTCGGGTCGGGGCCGCAATGTGGTGCTGGCGGCCTCTGGGGTGCTGCGCGCATTACCGACGTTGGGTTTGCTGACATGGCTGACCCTCGCGTTGCCCTTGGGTGTGCGCATGCCTTTGGTACCGTCGACGATCGTGCTGGTGGTGCTGGCGGTTCCGCCGGTGTTGGCAGCGGCGCAGTCGGGAGTGGCGTCGATTCCGCGCCCGATTGTTGACGCCGCGGTGGCTATGGGCCTAAACACGCGCCAGGTGGTGTGGTCGGTGGAATTGCCGCTGGCATTGCCGACGATCCTGGGCGGCATCCGATCGTGTGCGTTGCAGGTTATTGCAACCGCCACCATCGCCGCATACGTGGGCCTTGGAGGTTTAGGCAGGTACTTGTTGGATGGGATGGCGTTGCGCGATTACCCGCTGATGCTCAAAGGTGCCGTCATGGTGACGGTGTTAGCACTGGTGGTTGATGGTTTGTTCGCGCTTGTGTTGAAGGGGCGGAAGGTTTAAGAAATGGTAGCGATGAAGTCTGTGCAGTCTGTAGTGGGCGTTGTGGTCGGCGCCGTGTTGTCGCTGGGGGTGCTAGCAGGGTGTGTGAGCCACGATCCTTTCGATTCTGAAGGGGCGGGCGGTGGCGCGCCGGGTGGGCCGATGGTGATTGGCACGGCTAACTTCCCGGAGTCGGAGATCATCGGCCAGGTGTGGGCCGCGGCGTTGGAGAACGCGGGCTATGAGGTGCAGGTAAAGTCCGGTATTGGTTCCCGCGAGGTCTACATGGCTGCCCTGCAGGAGGGCAGCGTGGATATTGTGCCGGAGTATTCGGGTAATCTGGCGCAGTTTTTTGGCGCGGAGCTTGACCCCGGTGCTTCCGAGGAGCAAGTGCTGGGCACGTTGCGTGGGGTGCTGCCGGAGGGCATTGTTGCCGGTGAGACCGCTCCTGCACAGTCGAAGGATGCTTTTTGGGTGACGGAAGACTTTGCGCAGCGCCACAACGTGGCCTCGTTGGCTGACTTGGCTGATGTGCCCGTGCGCTTGCGGTTGGCCGGCAACCCGGAGTTGTCGAAGCGCCCCTATGGTCCGTCCGGTTTGAAGGAGCTTTATGGGGTGGGGGTGGATCTCGTGCCGATTTCTGACGGCGGTGGCCCCCTGACTATCGCAGCTCTCAACGAGGGCACCGCGGACGTTGCTGATATTTATACGACCACGCCCACCCAAGGCCTGGTCCAGTTGGACGACCCGAAGGGCATGGTGCTGCCCCAAAACGTGCTGCCGGTCATGCGTGCGCGCAGCGTGAGCGTTGGTGCGGCGTCGGTGATCCGCGACGTCAACACCCATGTGACAACTGAGGCGCTGACGCAGATGAATCACCGTAATGTGGGTGAGGGTAAGCAGTCGGCGGCGTCGGTCGCGCGTGAGTTTGTTGATTCTGTGGAGGTGGCCCCCTGATGCGTATGTCGGTGATTGGTACTGGGTACTTGGGGGCGACGCATGCTGCGTGCATGGCGGAGTTGGGCCACCAGGTGATGGGCGTTGACGTTGACGCCGCGAAAATCGAGGCCCTGAGCGCCGGCCGCGTTCCCTTCTTCGAACCGGGTCTGCAGGAAGTGCTTCAGCGAAACATCAGAGCCGGAAGGTTGCGTTTTAGTACAAGTATTGATGACGCCGCGGGGTTCGCGAAGGTACATTTCCTTGGAGTCGGCACGCCGCAGCGCCCGCGTAGCTATGCCGCAGATGTGCGCTACGTCGATGCGGCGGTGGATGCGTTATCCCAGGCTGCGGGACCAGGGCATGTGTTGTTGGGCAAGTCCACGGTGCCGGTGGGGACGGCGGAGCGCTTGCAACGGAACAGTCGGGTGGAGATTGCGTGGAACCCGGAGTTCCTGCGCGAGGGCTACGCGGTGAGGGACACGATTTCCCCCGACCGTATTGTTCTGGGGGTTCGCGACAATCCGTCGGTTGACGTGGTGGGGCTGGCGCGTGAGATCTATGCGGCGCCCATTGCCGCAGGTACGCCCTTTATCGAAACCGACTTGGCGACGGCCGAACTGGTGAAGGTGTCGGCCAATGCTTTTTTGGCGACCAAGATTTCCTTCATTAATGCAGTGTCGGAGATTTGCGAACGTACAGGCGCCGACGTGATGGCTTTGGCTGACGCCATCGGCTACGACGAACGCATCGGGCGGAAGTTCCTGGGCGCCGGTTTGGGCTTCGGTGGTGGGTGCCTGCCTAAGGATATTCGTGCGTTCATTGCGCGGGCGGGGGAGCTCGGCGCTAACGAGGCGCTGACGTTTTTGCTGGAGGTTGACGCGATTAACCTGCGTCGGCGCGAACGCATGGTGCAGTTGGTGCACAAAGCTTGCGGGGGCAGCCTGTTGGGTGCGCGCGTGACGGTGCTGGGTGCGGCCTTCAAACCTAATAGTGATGATGTTCGTGATTCGCCCGCACTGGCGGTGGCTGGAGCGCTGTCGCTGGGTGGTGCAGTCACCACTGTGTACGACCCCCAGGCGATGGCTAATGCTGCAGCGCTGTATCCGACACTTCGCTACGTGGACAGTTGCGCGGACGCCGTGCAAGGCGCAGACGTGGTGGTGTTGGCTACCGAATGGCAGGAGTTCATCGACCTCGACCCCGTTGAGGTGGGGGAGCGGGTGCGTTCGAAGGTGATGTTGGACGGGCGCAATGTGCTGGATTCTGCCGCGTGGCAGGCTGCTGGCTGGGACTATCAGGCCTTGGGGCGGGGGTGAACACTGGTTTGCCATAGCCCGTGGTTGAGCAATGCAATGGCGATGGCGACAGCCACTACCAAGCCCATGCTACCGAGGGGAAAGATGATGGGCTCTGCATGGTGCGCGATCTCCCATGCTCGTTCTGTAGCAGCCCAGTAGGCTGCGCCGATAGCAAGGGGGAGTAGCACCCAGCTGACCCATGGTGGGGTGCTGCCTCTGCTGAGCAGTCTGCTAGCCGTGTAGAAACTGGCTGCGATGATGAGCAACCCGATGAATGTGTCGGTGTCCAGTAGCTCTTTGTGCCCGTAGAAGTAGGCCACTCGGTAAGGCTAGTAATGCAAGCTGCAGGCCGAAAGAGCTGCGAAGCATGTGGTGGCCTCCTTTGACGGTGGTTGCGGGACCCTCACTCTACCAGCTCTGGCCCCCACCTTTGAGCTGTTTTAAGGCAGCTTCACCCCTTGCTCCACCGCCGCATCCAAACGACGCTGACCAACCACACTAAACGCCGCGATCGCCGTCGTAATCGGCACCGCCAACGCCAATGCCAACGCACCAATCGCAGAACGTAACAACTCCGTCGCCATCACATCAGACGTCAACACCTCACCAAACGGACGATCCGCGACACTCAACAGCAGCAACAAAGGCAACGCCGCACCCGTGTACGACAACACCAACGTGTACACCATCGACGCAATATGGTCACGCCCCACCTTCATCGCACCAGCAAACAACCGCCACGGATTCGCATCCGGCTCAATGTCCGCCAGCTCGTTGACCGTCGACGCCTGCGCAATCGTGACGTCATTAAGCACACCCAGCGCGCCAATAATGAACCCACACAACATCAGCCCCGTGACCGTCACATCCGGCAAATACAACTGAATCAGCAGATTGTCCTCATTGCCCAACCCGCGCAACTGATTCTGGCCAATCGCAAGATGCGCCAACACCGCCGCCAACACCAACGAAACCACAGTGCCAGCCAACGCCGCCGACGTCTTCCAACTAAACCCATGCACCAAATACAACACCAGGTACAACACCGCCGAGCCGCACACAACAGCCAACGCCAACGGCGGACCGCCATGCAACAACGCAGGGATCAAAAACACCCCAACCGCACCCAACGTGATCGCCAAACCAACCAACGACCGAGCACCCCGCCACGCACCAATCAGCACAATCGCCAACGTCGTCGCAATACCCCAACCCAGCAACTTGTGGCCACGCTGATAATCGGTAAACGTGTAGCCCACCTGGCCATCAGCAGACTCCTGCTCCGCCAAACGGACCTTCTCCCCCTCCTTCAACTGAGGATCCCCCGGATGCTCCCCAATCAACAACAAGGTGCGCTTGCCCGCATTCTGCCCAGAATCAATCTGCACAATCGCACGCTCACACTGCGCCTCCTGCGTCGACAAAGGAGTCACCGGAGCCGAATCAAACACCCTCCCCACCGACGGCGTATTACACGCACCCCGGTCACGGATAACAACCTCGCCCGACACCTGACTCTTCGGCAACGGTGACGTCGCGGAAAACTCCGGCGCCACACGCGGCTCACTGCTAGCCGGCCACAACACAACCAAGCCAACAACAGTCGCCACCGCACCAAGCATCAAGAAAATCGACAACACCCACTGCACCACAGTGAACGGCTCACGATAATCCCTACCAGTGGCACGCGCACGCGGACGCCAACCAGAACCCGACGCGGCGTCATTACCCGAAGAAGCAGGCGTGCGTGCGACAGAAGAATCAGAAGCGGCAGAACCCGAAGGCTTATGATGACGACCCATAAACAGGTAGCCTACCGCCCCCAGCAGCCCACTACTGCTTGTAGCTGGCCAAGAAGTTACCGATCCGATCGATCGCGTTCTCCAGATCCTTCGCCCACGGCAACGTCACCACACGGAAATGATCCGGCTCCGGCCAGTTAAAACCCGTCCCCTGAACCATCAGAATCTTCTCCGCGCGCAGGAGATCAAGCATGAACTGGGCGTCGTCATGAATGTCATAAACATTGCGGTCGATCTTCGGGAAGCAATACAGCGCGCCCATCGGCTTAGTGCAGCTAATACCCGGGATCTCATTGAGCTTCTCGTACGCAACATTGCGCTGCTCAAACAAACGGCCGCCCTCACACGTGAGATCATAGATAGACTGACGCCCACCCAAAGCCACCTGAATAGCGTGCTGAGCAGGAGCATTCGGACACAAGCGAGTACTGGCCAGCAGCTCGAGGCCCTCAATAAAGCCAGCCGCATGATGCTTCGGCCCCGTCAAAATCATCCACCCCGCGCGGTAACCAGCCACACGATACGCCTTCGACAAACCATTAAACGTAATACACAGCATGTCGGGAGCGACCTGGGCCATCGAAATGTGCTCGGCACCGTCGTACAGGATCCGATCGTAAATCTCATCAGCGAGGATCAGTAGATCGTTTTCGCGCGCAACCTGGGCGATCTCCTCCAACACCTTGCGGGAATACACCGCACCCGTCGGATTGTTCGGGTTGATCACAACAATCGCCTTGGTCTTATCCGTCACCTTCGCGCGGATATCCTCGATGGAAGGATTCCAATCATCCTCCTCATCGCACAAGTAGTGCACCGGCTTACCGCCAGCCAGAGACGTTGCCGCAGTCCAGAGAGGATAATCCGGCATGGGGATCAATACCTCGTCGCCGTCATTAAGCAACGCCTGAGTGACCATACTGATCAGCTCAGACACGCCATTGCCCAAGAAAACATCATTGACGTCGAAGTAAGGGAAACCCTCGATAACCTCGTAGCGCGTCACGATTGCGCGGCGAGCAGGGATGATGCCCTTCGAAGTGGTGTAGCCTTGCGAGGTCGGAAGCGCAGCGATCATGTCGCGCATGATCACATCCGGCGCCTCGAAACCGAAGACCGCCGGGTTGCCGGTGTTCAGCTTCAAAATACGGTGGCCGTCCAGCTCAAGGCGTTCCGCTTCCGCAGATACCGGGCCACGAATCTCGTAGAGAACGTCCTTCATCTTTTCCGACTGGTCAAAAATACGTCGGGGCCTGTGCTGCGAGTTACTCATTGGCACAGTATATAAGGAGCGCCTTTAGTTAGTGGGGTGTGTTGGTGGCGGGCGGTGTTGAGGGCGGATTTGATGGGAGAAGTACAAAAAACCGGCAGATTTAGAGTTTGCGGAACGTTTCCGCAGGTCAATTTAGTGGGAAAGGGAAATCTGCCGGTTTTTTGTACTGCGTAATAGGCGGCGGTCGGGTTGGTGGGCTCTGCAGGTCGGGTTGGTAGGAGCAGCGCAGTGACGACGACGCCGTGCGCCGAAATGGGCAAATATGCGACTTTGGGAGAAACGACCAGGCAAAACACTCGGTAAATGGTGTAATTTGCCCATTTCAGTGCACTTAGGAGTCTGTGTCAGAGCCCGGGCGGGGCACAGCACCGCCGGGGCGGGGGACACTGCTGCCCGGTTTCGGGGCACTGCTGCCTGGCTTGGGCACTGATGTGCCTGGCTTGGGGACAGCGCTGCCGGGTGCGGGTGCTGCGCTGCCTGGCTTGGGCACTGATGCGCCTGGCTTGGGAACAGCGCTGCCGGGTGCGGGTGCTGCGCTGCCCGGTTTGGGCACTGATACGCCTGGCTTGGGGACAGCGCTGCCGGGTGCGGGTGCTGCGCTGCCCGGTTTGGGTACGGATGTGCCTGGCTTTGGGACAGCACCGCCGGGTGCTGGTGCAGCGGGCGCTGGCGGAGCTGGCGGCACAGGCACCACTGGGGCGGGCGAACCCGCTGGTGCAGCGGGCTTCTCAGAATCCACAGAGCCCACAGATCCGGTGGGCTGTTCAGTGACTGCAGGCTCGTTACCTGTAGTTTCGCTGCGCTGTCGCCGAACCGGTGTCCCGAGGAACGCTTTCGCGCGGGGTTCGGGAAGCGCGCCGTCGACCATGATTGAATCACGTAGCATCACGGCAACGTCCCGCACCTGGGGTGCATCAGCGGCGTCTTCACCAGCGGCAGCTGTCGCCTTGATTCCTCCGCCGAGCATGGTGTTACAGAAGGGGCAGCCGACGGCCACTTCGCCGGCGCCGGTCGAGCGGGCTTCTTCTGCGCGGTTGTCGGCGATGCGTGTGCCGAGTTTTTCTTCCATGAACATGCGCGCACCACCGGCACCGCAGCAGAAGCCATTGTTGCGGTTGCGGTTCATTTCGACCAGCCCGGCTGGCCCGCCTGCGATGGATTCCAGCAGTTCGCGGGGTGGGTCGAACACCTTGTTGTGTCGGCCGAGGAAGCAGGGGTCGTGGTAAGTGATCGGCTTGCGGTCGCTCGATGTCCGGGGGATCGGCTTCAGTAGCCCTTCGCGGACCAGGCGGTTAAGCAGTTGTGTGTGGTGGAATACGTCGAAGTGTCCGCCGAAGTCGGGGTATTCGTTGCGGAGGGTGTTGAAGCAGTGTGCGCAGGTGGTGATGATTTTGCGCTGCGCGCGTGATGACGTCGCCTCTTCCGCGGCGTCATTGTTGCCGAAGGCGTCGTTGAGGGTGTTGACGTTTTCTTGCGCCAGCATTTGGAACAGGAATTCGTTGCCTGCGCGGCGTACGGGGTCGCCGGTGCAGGTTTCGTCGCTGCCGAGGACGGCGAATTTCACGCCGGCTGTGTGCAGGAGTTCGACGGTGGCGCGGGTGGTTGCGCGGGCGTTGTCGTCGTAGGTGCCGGCGCAGCCGACCCAGAAGAGGTATTCGAAGTCGTCGACTTCGTGGGCGAGTGGGACCTCGATGCCGTCGCGGCGGGCGGCTTCGATCCAGTCCATGCGTTCGCTGGAGTTGCGTCCCCAGGGGTTGCCTTTGGTTTCGACGTTTTTGAACAGGCTGGTGAGTTCGCTGGGGAAGTCGGAGGCGCCGAGTACTTGGTAGCGGCGGAGGTTTGCGACGTGGTCGATGTGCTCGATGTCGACGGGGCATTGTTCGACGCAGGCGCCGCAGTTGGTGCAGGACCACAGCACGTCGGGTTCGATGACGTTGTCGACGAGGGTGAGGTAGGCAGGGCCGTCGAGGGCGGCGTCGCGGAGGTCGCGGACGAACAGTTTGGGGCTCAGTGGCTTGCCGGTGTTCCATGCGGGGCATTGTTCTTGGCAGCGGCCGCATTCGGTGCAGGTGGCTGCGTCGAGTAGCATTTTCCACGGCATGTGGCCGACGGTGCCGACTCCGGGTGGGGTGTCTTCGCCGGTTGATGACGCCGCGTCAAGGTTGGGGGTGGGCAGTTTGCCTAGCGCGGGCGCGCCGTCGGGGTTGCGCTGGTAGAAAATGTTGAAGAATGCGAGGAATCTGTGCCAGGCGATACCCCAGGATAGTTGTTGGCCGACGATGTAGAGCCACACCATGCCGGTGAGTAGTTTGAGCAGTGCGAAGGCGCTGACCATGGTGGCGTTGGCGGGTAGCCACTGTGCGATGAATCCGGAGACAGGGGAGGTCCAGTCGGCGTGGTTGAGCAGCGGGTAGGTAGAGATTTTGCCCGCTTTGACGAGGATCATCCCGACGCCTTCGAGCAGGACGACCAGTTCGACGAACAGTGCTGCTCGTTCGTTGGAGCCATAGAAGCGGCGGCGGTTGAGCCTTCGAATGACCATCAACACAACGATGCCGAGCACTGTGCCGACGCCCAGGAACTCGTCGACCACATGGTAGGCGGCGGTGCGGCCGATGAGTGGCCATCCACCCGCGGGGTTGAAGGTTTGGATATAGGCCTCGAACCACACGAAGGATCCGAGGAGGAAGCCGACCATGACCAGCCAGTGCGCTGCGGCGACCAGTGGCTTGCGGGCGAGTTCGGTGTGCAGTGCCACCTCTTTGATGAGGGTGGCCAGCCGTCGGCCTGGCTGGTTGAGCCTGCTTGTCGCGGTGAGCTCCGCGACGTCATTAATTGTGTTTTCTTTCGCGCCTGAACGGATGAAGGTGACTAGGCGGGCGACTCCCTTGCCGAAAAACCACCAAGCTGGGGCGGAGAGGATGAGGCCGAGGAGGCCTATAGTCATCGTCTCTGCGGTGATCGTGGGGCAGGAAGCGAAAAGGGGCATGGCCAGTAGCTTAAATCAGCTGGCCATGCCCGGAAAGCTAGGGGCGGGTTAGCTCTATGCCTTTTTGGTTTTAGTTGCCATGGCGGAGAGTTTCGTCTTGATGGTGTCGAGGACGTTACCGCTGTCGTCGTTGTTGTCACCGGTGGCCAGTTCGATGTCATCGGTGGTTTTCTCACCGGCGCGAAGGGCTACGAGCTCACCGTGGTAGCGGATCCATACGGCGATGGTGGCGGCGACGGGCACAGCCAGGAAAGCGCCGATGATCTTGAACAGTCCGCCACCGACGGTGACAGACAGCAGCACGATAACGGGGTGCAGATCCATGGCCTTGGACTGGAGGATGGGGGAGAGGATGTGGCTCTCCAACTGCTGGACGGCGATGATGAGTACGAGCACCATGATGGCGTTGGTGACACCGTTAGACACCAAGGCGATGAGGACGGAGATCGCGCCTGCGGAGATGGCGCCGACGATCGGGATGAAGCCGGCGAAGAAGGTCAGGACGACCAGCACGAGCGCGAGCGGCACCTTCAGGACGATCAGGCCGATGCCGATGAAGATGGCATCGATGAGGGAGACCATGGCCTGCGCGCGGATGAAGCCGGCGAGGGTTACCCAGGTGCGGCTGAGAACCTCGGTGAGGTGGTAGCCCCAGGTAGGGCCGGTGGTACGGCGCACCCAGGGGAGGAACTTGGGGCCGTCTTTGAGGAAGAAGAAGGTGAGGACAAGGCAGATCACGCCGGTCACGATGACCTCAGTGGCAGTGGAGACGCCGCTGATCACGCCGGAGGTGATGGCGTCGCCTTGGGCGCGTGCCTTGTCGAGGAGTTCGTCGACGGCGTTGTTGACCTGCTCGGCTTTGATGTTCAGCGGCGGGCCTTGGATGTAGTCCTGCAGTTTATGCGCGCCGGCGAGGGCCTGGTTGTAGAGCTCCTTGGACTGGCTGGTCACCGTGGGCGCCATGGCGGCGAAGATGCCGCCGACGATGGCGAAGCAGCCGAGCACGACGGTTGCGACGGCTAGTACCGGCGGGAATTTGTGCGCGCGTAGCCAGCGCACGGGCGGCCACAGAACGGTGCACACCAGGATGGAGAGCAGGATGGGGAGGATGCCGCTCCATACTTTCGCGAGCCCGATGCTTGCGATGTAGAGGGCGATGGCTACGACGATGAAGCGTAGTGCCCACCCTGCGACCCAGCGGCCGTCGCGGCCGATGATGATGGCGCGGTCGGTGCTGGCCGGCATGGCTGCGTCGGAGCCGTCGGCGGTGTCGGCGACGTTGTCAGCGATGGTGTCGGCCAGGTCTGGCAGGGTGTCACCATTGGAAGGGCTGTTGGTGGGCCCTTGGGGGGTTGTGTTCACGTTTCACCTTTTCTTCATTACGCATTTACTGTGCAAACCATAGAGGACAACGCGTTGTAGTTGCTACTTAGGTGATGGGGTTGTCGTGTGGGTTCTTGCGTCTGAGCGGTGCGAATAAAACTGTCGGCAATGGCCCGGACACTGGCCTGTCGCAGGGTGGTCTGGGTGCTGAGGTTAACGGTAAGCCGGTCACTTACACCCTGCCTGCTGTGAAGGTTCGCTTTAAGGCTGTAGGTAAGCCAGGTGAGTCCGTGCGGACCTACCTGCGTTCCGAGGGTTCTGCGGGGCAATTTAATAAGCCCGAAAACTTCTTGTCCATGGCTGTCACTGCCAAGCACTCTTTGGCCGGTACGTTCACCCTCGGCGTGAACTGTGTGCCGAGCGAGAAGGCTCAGAAATCTTACTTGAGCTCCACGACCATTGTTGCAACGCCGAAGCCTGGCGAGGAACCCGCGCCGCCGGTCATCGACGATGAAGAGCCGCCGGTGGAGGAGCCGCCAGCTGAGCAGCCGCCGAGCGATTGGTTTAGCAACTTCATCGCGAACCCGGCGAAGCTGTCTTTGGCTGCGATCATCATTGGTATCGCGAACCTGTTGGGGATCGGTGCGATCCTTGTGACCCTGTGGGGCAATGGCATGTTTGCGACCTTTGGCGCGAATGGTTCTTCTGGTGCCGGAGTTCCCTTCTGGGGTCCGCACGGGCGCAATTAGCGTTAATTAGCGTCGGCCCGGCGGCTTGGAGCCGCTGACAATGGGCACCTGAGTTGGTTGTAAAATGCCAGCTTAGGTGCTTTTTTGCATTTATGTGATGCAAAACACATGCAATACTTGAGTCTAGTGGGAACAAGTTTGTAGGATGCGTACGTTGTACGGTGTGAAAGGTTGAGTCAGGTAGGCTCAACCGGACTGTAGAAGAAACGTAGAAAACCAACAAGGAGAATCATTATGGGACGTGCAGTAGGCATCGACCTCGGAACCACTAACTCTGTTGTAGCTGCACTTGAAGGCGGCGAGCCCGTCGTTATCGCCAACGCTGAAGGCTCTCGCACCACCCCCTCGGTGGTTGCTTTCGCTAAGAACGGCGAGGTTCTTGTCGGCCAGTCCGCTAAGAACCAGGCAGTCACCAACGTTGACCGCACCATCCGCTCCGTGAAGCGCCACATCGGCCAGGACTGGACTGTCGACATCGACGGCAAGAAGTACACCCCTCAGGAAATTTCTGCCCGCACTTTGATGAAGCTCAAGCGCGACGCTGAATCCTACTTGGGTGAGGACGTCACTGACGCCGTCATTACTGTTCCGGCTTACTTCTCTGACTCTCAGCGTCAGGCAACTAAGGAAGCTGGCCAGATCGCAGGTCTCAACGTCCTGCGTATCATTAACGAGCCCACCGCAGCTGCACTGGCTTACGGCCTTGAGAAGGGGGACAAGGAACAGACCATCCTGGTCTTCGACCTTGGTGGCGGTACCTTCGACGTCTCCCTCCTGGAGATCGGTGATGGCGTGGTCGAGGTTCGCGCAACCTCCGGCGATAACGAGCTTGGTGGCGATGACTGGGATCAGCGCATCGTTGACTGGTTGGTTGAGAAGTTCAAGGCAGCCAACGGCATCGACCTGACCAAGGACAAGATGGCTCTGCAGCGTCTGCGTGAGGCTGCTGAGAAGGCAAAGATCGAGCTGTCCTCTAACCAGTCCGCAAACATCAACCTGCCCTACATCACTGTGGATGCAGAAAAGAACCCGCTGTTCTTGGATGAGACCTTGTCCCGTGCTGAGTTCCAGCGAATCACCCAGGATCTGCTGGACCGCTGCAAGGCTCCGTTCAACCAGGTCATCAAGGATGCCGGCATTGGTGTTGGCGACATCGACCACGTTGTGCTCGTCGGTGGTTCCACCCGTATGCCTGCAGTCTCCGAACTGGTGAAGGAACTTACCGGTGGCAAGGAGCCCAACAAGGGCGTTAACCCGGATGAGGTTGTTGCTGTCGGTGCTGCCCTCCAGGCTGGTGTGCTGCGTGGCGAGGTCAAGGACGTGCTCCTGCTCGACGTCACCCCGCTGTCGCTTGGTATTGAGACCAAGGGTGGCGTGATGACCAAGCTGATCGAACGCAACACCACCATTCCGACCAAGCGTTCGGAGACCTTCACCACCGCTGAGGACAACCAGCCCAGCGTTCAGATCCAGGTCTTCCAGGGCGAGCGCGAGATGGCTGCTGCCAACAAGCTGCTCGGCTCCTTCGAGCTGACCGGTATCGCTCCGGCTCCCCGTGGTGTTCCGCAGATCGAGGTCACCTTCGACATCGACGCTAACGGTATCGTCCACGTCACCGCGAAGGACAAGGGCACCGGCAAGGAAAACACCATCAAGATTCAGGATGGTTCTGGCCTGTCCCAGGATGAAATCGATCGCATGATCAAGGACGCCGAGGTTCACGCTGAGGAGGACAAGAAGCGCCGCGAGGAGCAGGAGGTCCGTAACTCTGCTGAGTCCATGGTGTACCAGACCCGCAAGGCTGTCGAAGACAACGCCGACAAGCTGTCCGACGACGTCAAGAACAAGGTCGAAGAGGCCGCTAAGGGTGTCGAAGAGGCTCTGAAGGGTGAGGACATTGAGGCAATCAAGTCCGCTGTCGAGGAGCTGTCCAAGGGGTCCATGGAAATGGGCAAGGAGCTCTACGAGACCCAGGCTGCTGAGGCCGGCGCTGAGGGCGACTCTGACGATGATGTTGTTGACGCTGAGGTTGTCGACGACGAAGACAACAAGTAAGTAGAGGTGTTGTGTCGTGAGCGATCAGCATAGTGATCCCCAGGATCCGCAAGGCGCGGCCGATGGCTTCGGCGACGATCAGCAGGAACAGCCGACGACGCTGACTGAGGAGGAAGTTCTCGCCAAGATGGCGGAGCAGTCCGATTCTGAACAGCCGGATGATGACGCCGCGTCGGTCGAGGAGCCGGTTGAAGGCACTGCTGAGCCCGACGTCGCGCAGCAATTGGCTGAGCGTACAGAGGACTTGCAGCGGGTGACGGCGGAGTATGCGAACTTCCGCCGTCGCACCGAGCGTGACCGAGCAGCGGTGGTGGATGCCGCGAAAGCTAGTGTCGTTGCCGAATTGTTAGCCGTTGTTGATGATCTGGAGCTCGCCGAAAAGCACGGTGACCTGCAGGGCCCATTGAAGGCGGTTAACGATAAAATCCGTGCGACCTTCACCAAGTTCGGTGTTATCGAGTTTGGTGCCGAGGGCGACGAGTTTGACCCTGAGCGCCACGAGGCTGTTCAGGACACCTCCACCGGTGAAACCAAGGTGATCGGTACGGTCCTTCGCTCTGGTTGGGCGATGGGTGATCGTCTGATTCGTACCGCAATGGTGATTATTGCGGATCCGGCCTAAGCGAGGCTGCTTTTAGGCCACAATAGCGGGGTCGGTGGACAGTATTTCTGCTGCTGACCCCGCTTTTTAGTAGAAATTTTAGACAACATTAAAACAAAAATTATTTATTTAACTATCCGGTCGAATAGCCGGAAAGGAGGAGATGCCCAGTGAGCAAAGCTGAATGGGCTGACAAGGATTATTATGCGGATCTGGGGGTCTCCTCGTCCGCAACCCACGACGAGATTAAGAAGGCGTACAGGACGCTTGCCCGGGATAATCACCCGGATAAGAATCCCGGTGATGCTGCTGCCGAGGAGCGTTTCAAGAAGGCTGCGGAAGCTTACGACGTCATCGGTGATGACAAGAAGCGTGCGGAGTACGACGAGCTGAAGGCCATGATCGCCCAGGGTGGTTTTGGTCGGTTTGGAGGTGCCGCGGCTGGCGGGTTTCGCGGGCAGGATGGCTTCAACATTTCCGACCTCTCGGATCTCTTCGGTGGATCTGGACCGGGTGGAGGTTTTTCTGCGGAGGGCGGTCTTGGCGACATCTTCGGCGGCATGTGGGGTGGCGGCGGTGGCTCTTCTCGCCGCCAAGCGCGGCCGCGGCGGGGGTCGGATGTAGAAACCGACGTCACCCTGGATTTTCGCGAGGCTGTGTTGGGTACGCAGCTGAGTTTGCAGATTAAGGGCAATGCTCCCTGTAAGACCTGTCATGGGTCGGGGTCGACGTCTGGTAACCCAACGACGTGCGGTACCTGCCACGGTAGCGGTTTCGTCAATGAAAACCGTGGTGCTTTCGGTTTTAGTGCGCCGTGTTCAGACTGCAATGGTTCCGGCCGCGTCGTCACGGATCCGTGTGTGGATTGCCGCGGTACCGGTGTGCAGAATCGTGATCGCACGATCAACGTGAAGATCCCTCCGGGGATGAATGATGGGCAGAAGGTGCGCTTGGCGGGCCGCGGCGAGGCTGGGCCTAATGGTGCTCCTAGCGGCGATGTGTTGGTCACCGTGCACGTTCGGCCTGACAAGTTGTTTGAACGCAAGAATGACAACCTGTTATTGACGGTGCCGGTGTCGTTTGAAGAGTTGGCTTTGGGTACAACTTTGTCTGTTCCCACGCTTAATGGTCGTGTGAAGGTGAAGGTTCCTGCCGGCACCAACGATGGCCGTGTGTTGCGGGTCAAGGGTAAGGGTGTTCCTCGCCGTAAGGGCGCTGCCGGTGACTTGCTGGTGAAGCTCGCTGTGCAGGTTCCCAGCTCGCTTGATGACGCCGCGAAGCAGGCGCTGCAGGCTTATGCTGACGCTGTGGCTGCTCAGGGTGTTGATCCGCGTGATGGCTGGGCAGGGGCGTGATGAGTGATGAGCAACAATTCGCGTTCTTCGGCCGGGCAGTCGGAGCAGGGTGAGAAGGTGTATGTCATCTCGGTAGCTGCCGAGCTTGCTGGGATGCATGCGCAGACGCTGCGTACGTACGATCGCATGGGTTTGGTGACCCCCGCCAGGACTCGTGGTGGAGGGCGGCGCTATTCGCAGGATGATGTTGATACCTTGCGTACGATTCAGTGGCTAAGCCAGGACAAGGGCGTTAACCTTGCTGGCATTAAGGAAATTCTGCAGCTCAAGGCGGAAAATAAGGCCTTGCGTGCTGAGAATGCTCAGTTGCGGCGGGACAATGAACGTCTTTCGGCGCAAAGGGGTCGGCCGCGCGGTGAGCTGGTGCATGTGCCCCGTTCGACGTCGATTGTGGTGTGGGAAAACCGTAGAGATCGCAGCTGCTAGTTAGTGCGGTTCTTTTAGGACAGTGCCGCCAACAGGATAGGCACTACGACGAGGGCGACGACGAACACTAGGAAAACTTTCGCTGGCCAGTGTGCGTAGTTGAAATCAATTCCGGTGCCCATTACCTTCTCCACAAAATAAGCTGGGTCATCCGGGTCGTGGTAGAAAACCCCTCCCTTCCTGTATTTGGATGTATCAAATTCTGCATCCTTGGGTCTTTCGGCTGGGGCATCTTTGGTCTCGGCCGCTGCTTTATCCCCTGCACGCTAGGCATAGGCCACGCTCCCGATCGCGATTCCAAGTGTGGCGATGATGAGGAAGACCGCCAAGGCTCCAGCGTTATCTTTGGGGAGAGGCAACGTGTCGGGGAGGGCAAGGGCCAGGCCGAGGGGTGATACTAGTGCATTGATCAGGCCCATGACCCAGGCTGTGGCTTTCTCCGCGATGGTCATGGTTGCCTCGAAGCGTGCTCGATCTTTGGCGCGCTTACTCGGGGCAGGCGTGTGGACCCGCGATCACAACACTGCCTACCGTGCCGGTCGCGCGATCCAAGCGGGTCGCGTGTGGGTAAACAACTACCACTCCTACCCGGCGCACGCAGAATTTGGTGGATACAAAGAGTCCGGCCTCGGGCGCGAGACCCACAAGATGATGATGGCGCACTACACCCAGACCAAGTGCTTGCTTGTGTCTTACTCCGACAAGCCCACCGGCCTGTTCTAAGGAGCCATATCCCCCGGGTTGGCCCTAGGGTGCCGAAGCCCGGCGGAGTACATCGAGGAAGTCCTCGCTTTCCCAGTAGCCACTGTGGTCCGCGGGGACTTCCACCCCAATCGCTCCGAAAGATTCACCACCTGGGTCGGGACCGAACAGCCCCTGATGGTTGCTGGTTGCCACCCGTATCGGATCTGAAGTGCCCATCACCGCATACACTTTTCCGCCGGGCTTGATCCGAAGATCCTCCACATCATGCGCCCCAGTCCCCGGGCTGCCCACAAAAACCACGGAATCCACGGGCAGGCCCTGGCGCGCTGCAAGGCCCGCTACTAGAGAACCATAGGAATAGCCCACCAACGTTAAGGTACGATCCGAGCCACTACTGGAATCATTGTCCCTTAGTTGATTGGCGTAGTGCTCGATGAATGAATGAACATCCCCGGCGGCGTCATGCGCGCGTCGGTCGCTGATACCGAAGGGCAGCACCCCCGGGGCGTCATAACCCGTCCACATCACTACACGAGAATCTGTTGCGGCCGCTGTCGTCAACGCCCGCTGCAAGTTGCGCTCCCACGAACTGTCGCTGCTGGACCCAACACCGCCGACAATAATGATGTGGCTGCTGGCGCCAGGATCGCCGACTGCGTAGGCAAAGCCTTCACCGGGGGAGTCGAGTAATTCCACCTCAGGGTGCTGTGAAACCCACAGCTTCACGTCATGGGGATGAGGCGGCCACGGTGCATCGAGCTGATCGAGGCCATCTGCCGTGGCAGTTAACACGGGCATGAGGGAAGGATTGGTGAATTGCGCGATACGGCGAAGCTCATCGGCACCATGCTGGTCAATGGCCCAGGCAATCTGACCAAAAGCATCAAACAATGCCCGAGCGTCAGGTAGTAATTCGACCGCATGGTCCGCGGCATACAACATATTCCCCGAGCGCAGGTAAATCCCCACGGCGGCAAGATGATCGATTGCTTCGGCCACACGCTGCTCAAGATCCCGACGGGCGGTGGCGATTGCACTGGTAACACCTTCTGCCTGCTGCAACACCGAGATGACCTGCTCAGCGGGGGAGGTTAGACGCAGGTGGGCGGTGAACGCTTCGTCGAAGGCTGCTCCGCTGACGCTTCGTCCAAGGTGGGCATACCAGCTATCGCTGACGAGCTCGCGATGATCCGACAGTTGCTGTGCCCACACGCGCAAGGCTGCCTCGAGGGTGGATAAGCCATGGGATGCTGAGGGTGGGCCAGTGGGTAGACGAAGACTCACCGCGTGTGCCCTCCATCCAACACCTCGGTCAGGACATCGTCCTGCTGCCATACGCTGGCAATAAACTCTGCAACCGATGCCCTCAGCTGGGCAACTGCCTGATCCATAAGCGAAGTTGAGTGCTCGCAGGCAGATACTAAATCTGATGCGGCAGAGCGGAAGGCTTCTAAGGATCCTAGGTGTTCGCAAAAGCCTAAGCCTGTTGAGTCGGGCGGTGCCACTTGTGGTCGCGGCATCGGGTCGAAACAAGGCATCGCATCCAAAAAGCTGGAGTTCATAATGCTTAAGTGTTCGGTGAGCGGTGATTGTTTGGAAGTCATGGCACCAGTGTGCGAGATACCTGTGTTGTGGGCACTGTGTCCGCATAGCTTGGTTGTGGACAATAGTGCTACGAGTTAGAAGAATTTCACATAGGCTTGACCCATGCGTGTTGCACTAGCCCAGCTCACAACAGGTCCCAGCCCTTCCGATAATGCCCGGCAAGTATGCCAACTAATTTCCGAGGCAAGCGGGAAGGGCGCGCAACTTGTGGCGTTTCCGGAGGCAACGTCGCAGGCTTTTGGAACCGGGCGGCTCGATCACAATGCGGAGTGCATCGAAGATTTCCTAGCCCCCATCCGGCAGGCAGCCCAGGAGCATTCCATCGCGGTGGTCGTCGGTGGCTTCACCCCAGCCGACAACCAAGAGGGACGCAATCGGGTGCACAATACCTTGTTCGTCGTCCTTCCGGACGGCACCGAGCACCGGTATAACAAGCGCCACTGTTACGATGCCTTCGGGTTTAAGGAGTCTGACAACGTCAAGTCAGGTGAAGCCAATCTGACCTTCACTTACGAGGGGGTCTGCTGGGGCGTAGCAACCTGTTACGACATTCGCTTCCCACAGCAGTTTAAACAGCTCGCACGCGCTGGGGCCCAGGCGATCATCGTGTCTGCATCGTGGCAAAGTGGGCCGGGTAAAGTACGCCAGTGGAACACCTTGGGTTCTGCTCGGGCAATGGACTCCACCTGCGTGGTTTTCGCTGTCGACCAGGCAGACCCCGAAACCCAAGGGATCACCCGCGAAGGCCCATGCGGCGTGGGCAATAGCGGTGTTTTCCTGGCGGACGGAACCCCTTCGGAGAGCCTTGGGGCCGAGCCAGGACTGCTCATCCATGACCTAGACGTCGAGGGTGTTGACGCCGTGCGAAAAACTCTGCCGGTGCTGGCCGACGATTAGCCGGAAGCAGTGCGCAGCGAGCGGATGTGACTGCCCGGAGTGCCCGCTGCGCGCATTGCCGACGCGACGTCATTGATGGTGTGATCGGGCGCGAAGATCAACACGTCCCGGTCTTCCCAGCTGCCGAAGCGCGGAACCACGTCGGCAAGAGAACCGACCTGAGGCAGGTGCAGGCCGCGGGGACAGGAGCAATGCTCGGTGGGGGACAACCACCAGGGGTCTCGTTCTTCCTGGTAGACCGGGGTGATGGATAACCATGGGCTTGTGCCGGCCAACTGCCACAGCCCCAACAGGTCGTAAAGCCGGCCCGGTGAAGTGCCACCGAAGAATAGGTGAGTGCGGGTAGTGACGCCGCGTTGGAGCAGGTCGAGGATGATCGCGCGGGCCGATGCGAGACCTGTTTCTTCGGCAATGAGCAGTAGTTCCTGATCGCCTGTCACGGCGGTATTTCCGCTGGAAAGCCCCAGCGTCCAGGTGTCGCCCGCGCGGGGCACCGGGGAAGGCTTGGACAGGTGAAATTCGACGTGGCCTTGATCATTGGACGGTAGGGCGGGGGCGAGGCGGCGCCACTGACCGGGGGTGATATCCGGGCAGGCCTGGACCTGCTGCCCGGCGAGGTAAGCGATGGGTCGTTGCGCGACCATGCGAACTACGACAATGTCCGCGTTGCGCTGTTCGACGTCGACGACGGTTGCGGTGGTGGTTGTGGGTTCTAGGCTTTTGGCATGCGTAGCCATGAGCGAGCATGCTTCGCGCAGCGCTTTTTCGGCGGCGAGTACCTGCTGGAAGGGCTGGTCGGCGCAGCTGTCGCGTAGTGCTTCGCACAGGGCGTCCGCTGCCGCAAGGTACAGTGCGGGGTCCGGCGGCATGTAGGCCACGTGTTCGGTGGCGAGGGCGCGCAGGGCGCCTGCCCCCGCGGCGTCAATACGCGGTGAGAGGGGTGTTTGTGTGCCGGAATCCTGCGGGCCCGGGGTGCTGTGGGTGAGGATGAACAGGACTGCGGTCGTGAGTTCGGTGTGGGGGTTGGGGCCGAAAAACGATATGAGGCCTGGGGCTCGGCGCAGCAGGGCGGAGTGTGCGAGGTCGCCGAAGTGGGAGAGGCGCTTCGGTTCGGCGCGGAGGGTGTCGGCGAGAGTCACCACCTAAGTATGCCGCAGCGGGCAAGGTTGAATGTGGTCGACTCAAAAAATTTTGTAGATTTTTTACTTGAGTGGAACACACTCAACTTCTCGTGCGTTATACACAATGAGAGGGCGCGGCAAGCCCCATAGATAAAGGAGAAACATAATGGATACATTCACACCAACCACAAAAACCAACGAAGCTTTACAAGCCGCTTTGCAGCAGGCCAGCGCATTAGGAAACCCCGACATTCGCCCGGCCCACATACTGGTGGCCTTGCTTAAACAGCAAGATTCCATCGCTTACCCGGTGCTTAAAGCCGCAGGCGTTGAAGCTGATGCGGTGCTGGCTAAGGCGCAAGCACTTGTCGATTCTTACCCCAAAGCCCAAGGCTCCGGTATCGCGAAGCCCAACTTTAACCGTGACTGCCTCAACGCCTTTACCGCAGCTCAAGAGCTAGCCGGTGAGCTTGGCGACGAGTTTGTGTCCACCGAAGTCCTGCTCGCAGGTATTGCGCGCGGAGAATCCGATGCGGCTAAAGTCTTGCAGGAACAAGGTGCCACCTACGACGCTGTCAAGGGTGCCTTTCCGACCGTACGGGGTAGCCAACGCGTCACCAGCGAAGACCCCGAAGGGCAGTTCCAGGCATTGGAGAAGTACTCCACCGACCTCACCAAGCGTGCCCGCGAAGGCAAGATCGATCCCGTCATTGGTAGGGATGAGGAAATCCGCCGCGTGGTACAGGTGCTGAGCCGTCGTACCAAAAACAATCCGGTGCTTATTGGTGAGCCCGGTGTGGGTAAGACAGCGATTGTCGAAGGCCTTGCGCGCCGCATTGTTGCGGGTGACGTCCCTGAGTCCCTCAAAGGCAAGACGCTGATTAGCCTTGACCTGGGTTCGATGGTCGCCGGCGCGAAATATCGCGGTGAGTTTGAGGAACGCCTTAAGGCCGTGCTCGACGAAATCAAGAATGCCGACGGGAAGATCATCACCTTCATCGACGAGATCCACACCATTGTCGGTGCCGGCGCGACCGGTGACTCCGCAATGGACGCTGGCAACATGATCAAGCCCCTGCTCGCCCGCGGTGAACTGCGTTTGGTCGGAGCCACAACTCTGGAGGAGTACAGGAAGTACATCGAGAAGGACGCCGCGTTGGAGCGCCGTTTCCAGCAGGTTTATGTGGGCGAACCCAGTGTTGAAGACGCTGTGGGTATCTTGCGTGGCCTGAAGGAACGCTACGAGGTGCACCATGGTGTGCGCATCCAGGACTCCGCGCTGGTTGCTGCGGCTACTTTGTCCGACCGCTACATCACCTCCCGCTTCCTGCCGGATAAGGCCATCGACCTCGTGGATGAGGCTGCCAGTCGACTGCGCATGGAGATTGATTCCTCCCCGGAGGAGATCGACGCTTTGGAGCGCACGGTTCGCCGCTTGGAGATTGAGGAAATGGCTCTGGCGAAGGAAACGGACGCCGCGTCAGTCGAGCGCCTGGCTAAGCTGCGCCAAGAACTCGCGGACGAACGCGAGACTTTGAGCGAGTTGACTGCCCGCTGGTCCAACGAGAAAACCGCCATTGACAAGGTGCGTCAGGCCAAAGAGCAACTGGAATCGCTGCGTCAAGAGTCCGAGATTGCCGAGCGTGAAGGTGACTTTGGCAAGGTTGCAGAGCTGCGCTACGGCCGCATCCCCGAGTTGGAGAAGCAAGTCGAGGAGGCTGAAGCGGAGGTGGCGGAATCCGGCAACAATTCCATGCTGTCGGAGGAAGTCACCCCGGACACTATCGCCGAGGTGGTCAGCGCCTGGACTGGTATTCCCGCCGGCAAGATGATGCAGGGTGAGACCGAAAAACTGCTGGAGATGGAGTCCTTCCTCGCCAAGCGCGTGGTCGGCCAGGACGAAGCCGTCGTGGCAGTGTCGGACGCTGTGCGCCGTGCCCGCGCGGGCGTCTCCGATCCTGATCGCCCCACCGGTAGCTTCCTGTTCCTCGGCCCCACGGGTGTGGGTAAGACGGAGCTTGCGAAGTCCTTGGCGGAATTCCTCTTTGACGACGAGCGCGCAATGGTCCGCATCGACATGAGCGAGTACGGCGAGAAGCATGCTGTTGCCCGCCTGGTTGGTGCTCCTCCCGGATACGTTGGTTACGACCAGGGTGGACAGTTGACGGAGGCTGTACGCCGCCGCCCCTACACCGTGGTGCTGTTCGACGAGGTGGAAAAGGCCCACCCGGATGTCTTCGACATTCTGTTGCAGGTGTTGGACGAAGGTCGCTTGACCGATGGCCAGGGCCGCACGGTGGACTTCCGCAACACCATCTTGATCCTCACCTCCAACCTGGGTGCCGGCGGTACTAGGGAGCAGATGATGGACGCGGTGAAGGCAGCGTTCAAACCGGAGTTTGTGAACCGCTTGGATGATGTGGTGATCTTTGATCCTCTAAGCAAGGAGCAGCTGACCAGCATCGTTGACATCCAGATTGAGTCTCTGCAGAAGCGTTTGGCTGCCCGCAGGTTGACGCTGATTGTTGATGACGCCGCGAAAGTCTGGTTGGCAGAGCGCGGTTACGACCCTGCGTATGGCGCCCGCCCGTTGCGCCGTTTGGTGCAGCAGGCCATTGGTGACCAGTTGGCTAAGAAGTTGTTGGCTGGCGATGTGCGTGATGGTGACGCCGTGGTCGTTAGTGTTGCCGATGACGGTGAGTCCCTGAACGTGGGTGTTTAGTACACACTATTGGCGCTGCAGCGCCGATAGTGGGGTGGTTCGCATTTCGTGAACCACCCCTTTTTTATTGCGCCGACCCACTCTGACCAGGGTTACACTGATAGGCATGAGCATCATTGTTAGCGTCGACGAACTCGCCAACCGGCTTTACCACGGCAGCCGCACAACACTGCTGGCCTGCACCTGGGTCGCAGGCGAAGACGCAACCCAAAAAAAGTTTCACTCCGAGCACATCCCCACAGCACTGAGCTGCGACCCAGCAACCCAACTCGCCGCAGTACCCAGCAGCAAGCTCGGACGAAACCCACTACCCGACAAAGCAATACTCCAACGCGCATTCAACTCCTGGGGTCTCCAAGACAACCATGAGGTCGTCGTCTACGACCAAGGCAAAGGCATCTACGCCGCACGCGCCTGGTGGATCCTCACCTGGGCAGGCGTGAGCAACGTCAAAATCCTCGACGGCGGACTCGATGCATGGGAAGCAGCCGGCGGTGACACCGTAGGCGGCCCCGGTAACCTACACAACAACTGCACCCTCACCCCAGAACCCGGCCAACTGCCCGTAGCCACCATCGATGACGTCAAAGCAGGCAACAAACTACTCATCGACACTCGTGAAGCAAACCGCTACCAAGGCCGCAAAGAGCACCTAGACCTCAAGGCAGGCCACATTCCAGGCGCAGTCAACCTGCCCTCCCGAGAACTGCTCAACGAAGACAACACATACAAAACTCCCGAGCAGATCCGCACAGCGTTTGAATCCGTCGGAGTCACCGACCCCCGCGACGTCATCATCTATTCCGGATCCGGCATTCACAGCTGCCAAGCAGTCGCCGCCATGCACCACGCAGGACTCCCCGGCGCAGCAATCTACATGGGCGGCTGGTCACAATGGTGCGCCGACCCCAACAACCCAGTACAACACGGGGCCTAACACATGCTCACGGACCTGCTCACGCGCATCGCAGACGCACTCAAACGCCCTGCAACTATGGGCTCCCGCATGCTCCGAAAAAACACCGCCACAAACAGCCAGGCGGAACTAGCGGAAGCATGGGGACTGCCCGGCAAAAAACTCAAGCACACTCAGAAGCACGAGTACCTCAGCCACCACGTGTACACCACACAGGACCCACCACTCGTAGCCGTAAAGCGCACTGTTAGCTCGCCGCAGACACTCAGCTTCTTCCGGAAACAAGATGGCTGGACCTGCGACAACCCCTACATGGACGCGGATCCCCGCACCCACCCCGCATTGCAAGAACTACCGGACAAATTCACCAAATTCTGGTGCATATCCGACTGGCTCGTCGCAGCAGGCGACACCGAACCGCATCCAGGGTTGATCACGCTGGCCAACATTGCCCACATACTGCCCAGCAAACACACCCCATGGGACGAGCTCATACGCGTCGACACCGACGACAACAACGCGCAGAACATCACACCCCCACTGCCACAGCCCCCAGCGATCAAACTACCCACCCGCTACCAACACGAACAACGCGGCAGCATCACCCCCACAGGGCTGGGAGCAGACGAAGTGGATGCCATCGCGGAAAAACTCGAGCAACCCAACGTCAGTGACTTCGCCGGCACCCGCATAATACGAAACCTGCCCAACACCTCAGTTATCTTTGAAGACGCAACTGAAAAGGCTGACTCAGCAACAACAATGAAAGAAACCAATGACTAAAGTCGACCAACTTGCCCTCAAACGCCTCGCTGAACTGGTGAAAAAGCTCGCCGTTGTTCACGGACGAGTGACCTTGAGCTCCGGAAAAGAAGCCGACTACTACGTCGACCTGCGCCGTGCCACCCTCCACCACGAAGCCTCGCCACTCATCGGCAAACTGCTGCGCCAACTCACCAGCGATTGGGACTACGCCCATGTCGGAGGACTCACCCTCGGCGCAGACCCTGTAGCAACCGCGATCATGCACGCAGAAGGCCGCCCCGTTGACGCATGCGTGGTGCGCAAAGAAGCCAAGAAACACGGTATGCAACGCCGAATCGAAGGCCCCGACATTGTCGACAAAAAGGTGCTCGTCGTCGAAGACACCACCACCACAGGCAACTCCCCACTCACCGCTGTCGCGGCACTACGCGAAGCCGGCGCAGAAGTAGTAGGTGTCGCAACAGTAGTCGACCGCAACACCGGTGCAGGCGAAGTCATCGCTGCCGAAGGCCTTGAATACCGCTACCTCCTCGGCCTCGAAGACCTTGACCTCGCATAACACCCCTCAGTCGGAGGTCGAGAAGGCTGAGGCTGAACAGTCAGTTGGCCCAACAGAGTGGAACCCCCGCCCCGTTGGGCTTGGGCCTTGGGCTGAAGAACACCCGGGGCAGCCATTGCCCGATGACCCACGCTACGACCCGGTCCTGCTGGCCGAAGGCGACCGACGCAACGTAGTCGACCACTATCGCTACTGGCGGCGCGAAGCCATCGTCGAAGACCTCGACACCAAACGCCACCCGCTGCACATCGCCATCGAAAACTTCGAAAACGACGCCAACATCGGTACCGTCGTGCGAACTGCAAACGCCTTCGCCGCATCCATGGTGCACATCGTGGGGCGTAGTCGATGGAACCGCCGCGGCGCGATGGTCACCGACCGCTACCAGCACCTCATGCACCACCCCGACGTCGACCACCTGTTGAAGTGGGCGCGCGAGAACGGCCTCATCGTCGTAGCGATCGACAACACCCCCGGCTGCGTGCCACTGGAAACCGCGGACCTGCCACGCAACTGCCTCCTTCTCTTCGGGCAAGAAGGTCCCGGCGTGACAGAAGCAGCACAACAAGGCGCCCTCATGACGTGCTCCATCGCCCAATTTGGGTCGACACGATCCATCAATGCGGGGGTGGCTGCGGGTATCGCCATGCACGCATGGATCCGCCAGCACGCCGATTATGATAATAGTTGGTAACAATCAGCATCACCGCGACGAAAAGATAATCGTGCAAGAAAAATGGGTGTACCGCGCTGACCTCGCGGAGCAAGCAATCAACGAACGGCATGCCAGCCGAGTCTGGGGTATTCCCAAAACCAACCTTGCGGTCGTCACCTGGCCGCCCACCACCCGGGACAAACTGTTCTTCCACTGGCACTACTGGTGGCAGGCCCATTACCTCGACTGCCTTATCGACGCTGCACACCGCCACCCCACCTCAGCACGCCTTGCCCGGGTGAAGTACACCCTGCGGGGGATCCGCGTGCGCAACCTGCGTAACGTGCGTGCCAACCGCTACTACGACGACAAAGCGTGGCTGGCGCTCGCGTCCCAACGCGTCACAAGCTTGAAAAATCAGAAAGAACCCAAGCACCTTAAGCCGCTGGAAAGCGACATTTCGGGCGGCAAAGACTCCCTCATGGGCGTGGTGCCGTGGCGTACAAACGAAACTTTCTACAACGTTCCCACCAACGGTCCCGCCGCCATTATGTTTGCGCGGGCAGGTCAATTGGGTGCCGCCAAAGAGCTCACTGATTGGGTGTTTGACAACCTAGTAGGCGACGACGGACTGGTCATGGACGGCGTGCGTATGCGCATGCACGGGCCCGAAGTGGTCAAAGACATCCACCCGTACTGCCAGGGCGTCATGCTGGGTGCCTGCCTAGAAATCTCTGATGCCCTACGCAAAGCGGCAGGTCTGGAGCAACCCATCAGTTCGATCGCGGACGCCGAAAAAGCCGATGAAGCCATGAGCTACATCACCAAAATTCGGGACCTAGTGCACTCCATCGCCAAGACAATGGCAACGCCCGGCGGCGTTATTGACTGGCAGACCGGTGGCGGTGACGGTGGACTATTCAAGGGGATCCTCGCCCGCTACCTTGCAGACGTCGCTGTCCGATTGCCCGATGATTCCGGACTTAATCGGGCAACTCGGAAGATCGCTGCCCGTTTGGTTTTGTCTTCTGCGGAGAGTGTCTGGAACCACCGCCTCGAAATAGACGGGCTCCCTGTCTTCAGTGCCGATTGGGTTAATGACGCCGCGTTGCCACAGAATTCAGGCGTCGTCGGCTCCTCCATTTCTGGTGCCGTGAGCAGCTCACAAATCGCTGAACGAGACCTATCCGTGCAGTTATCAGGCTGGATGCTGCTCGAGGCTGCAGCACGAGTATCGCAGGCTGGCTACGCGCGATAACCTGCGGTAGGGGCGGCGTCAGGACCCCAAAAAGGTGGGATATCTCACGACTCCAGCGCGAAAGTGCCCAATCGGGCATAATCGGAAAGTAGAGAACTTAAGACACCCAATTTGGAGGTTTGTTTAATGCCCATCGCAACCCCGGAAGTCTACGCCGAGATGCTCACCAAGGCGAAGAACGGCGGCTACGCCCTTCCCGCCATCAACTGCACCTCGTCCGAGACCATTAACGCAGCCCTCAAGGGCTTCGCCGACGCAGAAAGCGACGGCATCATCCAATTCTCCACCGGTGGTGCAGAGTTCGGCTCTGGCCTTAACGTCAAGAACATGGTCAAGGGTGCAACCGCCCTCGCCGCGTTCGCACACGAAGCAGCAAAGAACTACCCGATCAACATCGCGCTGCACACCGACCACTGCCAGAAGGAAAAGCTGGACACCTACGTCCGCCCCCTGATCGCCATTTCCCAGGAGCGCGTCGACCGCGGCGAAATGCCCCTGTTCCAGTCCCACATGTGGGACGGCTCCGCTATCCCGATCGATGAGAACCTCGAAATCGCCCAGGAGCTGCTGGCTAAGGCTAAGGCAGCCAACATCATCCTCGAGCTCGAGATCGGTGTCGTCGGTGGCGAAGAAGACGGCGTCGAAGCCAAGGCTGGTGCACAGCTGTACACCTCCGTCGAAGACTTCGAAAAGACCATCGACGCCATCGGCGCCGGTGAGCAGGGCCGCTACCTGCTGGCTGCAACCTTCGGCAACGTCCACGGCGTCTACAAGCCCGGCAACGTCAAGCTGCGTCCCGAGGTCCTCCTCGAAGGCCAGAAAGCAGCCGCTAAGAAGCTCGGTCTCGACGAAGGCGCAATGCCCTTCGACTTCGTCTTCCACGGTGGCTCCGGCTCCGAGAAGGAAAAGATTGAAGAAGCCCTGCGCTACGGCGTTGTGAAGATGAACGTCGACACCGACACCCAGTACGCCTTCACCCGCCCCGTCGTCGGCCACATGTTCACCAACTACGACGGCGTTTTGAAGATCGACGGCGAAGTCGGCAACAAGAAGGTCTACGACCCCCGCTCCTACCTCAAGGCTGCTGAGGCCGGCATGGCAGAGCGCGTCGTCGAGTCCTGCACCGACCTGCACTCCGTAGGCACCACCCTGAACAAGTAAACCCTGTACCCCTGCAGCTAAAACAGGCGGAACAGCTTAAAACCCTGCAGCGTTACCCACCACTACCATGGAAGGGCAACGCCGCGGGGTGTTTGCTTTTGTACTGATTAAACCCAGCACAGTAACCTCACGAGCCAACAATGGGAGGCCGACGATGCCCACGATGGGCCTGCACTACGCACCCAACCTCATCACCACACGATGGCAACGGCTCAAAGCCTCGCTGTTTCCCATCCTCCAAGTAGGCGTCGCAGCGGGCTTCGCAAACCTCATTGCCGTCCACCTGTTCAGCCACCACCAACCATTCTTCGCCCCCATGGCCGCAGTTATCGTCCTCGGCCTTACCGGTGGGGACAGACTGCGGCGAGCAGTCGAACTCAACATTGGTGTGTCCTTGGGTGTTGGTGTGGGTGACCTTTTCGTCGGGCACTTCGGTACCGGCTGGTGGCAAATGCCGCTGCTCGTCATAGCCTCCCTCGCCGTAGCCGTGTTCCTCGACAAAGGCCCGCTCATGGCCACCCAAGCTGCCCTGGGGTCGGTGTTGATCGCAACCATCATGCCGCCCGGCACCTCCGGCGGATCGGGCCGCATGCTTGACGCTTTCGTCGGTGGCTTTATCGGCGTCATCGTCATCGCTCTCATGCCAACCAGCCCGCTTAAGGGCGGGCGCATGGAAATTTCTAAAGTGCTCGCATTAACTGCCTCCACCCTCGCAGAAGTTGCGGCAGCAATTCCCGAACAAGACGCCGAGCGCATTCAGAAAGCTCTGAAGAAAGCTCGTGGTTCGCAGGCAAACATCAACAGCATGATCGCCGCAGCGAAAGAGGGGGAGGAATCAGTCGCGGTGTCGCCCCTGTTGTGGCGCCATAAGCGTCGCATCAAGTCCTTGGTGCGCATCCTGAACCCCGTTGATAATGCGATGAGAAACACCCGTGTGCTCGCGCGACGGGCACTCACCCTGGTTGAAGACCATGACACCGTGTCGAAAGAGCAGCTGTGGATTATCTCTGGTCTTGCGGATGTAGCTGGCCAATTGGCTGAGCTCTACACGAAATCCGGAGACCTAGATGAGCATGTCGCTATTCCTGAGCTCGTGCGTCGCTTAAGGGAGTTGGGGGCTCGCGCTGGACTGGAAGTGGCCGAGGGTGGGGTGCTGACCGCGCAGGTGATTCTCGCGCAGTCGCGGTCGATCATTGTCGACCTGTTGCAAGTATGCGGGATGTCGCGCTACTCGGCTGTGGCAGTGCTTCAGCCGACGAGCGAGCACCCCGCGATGCCCCCCGAGGTGCGCGACTAGTTGTCCATCACGTCGTGGCGGACGATAGTCTGGTCGCGGCCGGGGCCAACGCCAATGTAGGAGATGCGGCAACCAGATAGCTCCTCCAGGCGCAGGACGTAGTCCTGAGCCTTCTGGGGGAGCTCTTCAAAGGACTTGCAGCCCGTGATGTCTTCGTCCCACGCCGGCATCGTTTCGTAGATGGGGGAGGCGTGGTGGAAATCGGACTGGGTCATCGGCATCTCATCAAAGCGAGTGCCGTCGACGTCGTAGGCCACACAGATTGGGATCTCGCCGATGCCGGTGAGCACGTCGAGCTTGGTGAGGAACAAATCGGTAAAGCCGTTGACGCGGGATGCATAACGGGCAATCACAGAGTCGTACCAACCACAACGGCGCTTACGGCCGGTGTTCACTCCGATCTCGCCGCCGGTGGTTTGCAGGAACTCGCCCCACTTGTCGAACAGTTCAGTGGGGAAGGGGCCGGCACCAACGCGGGTGGTGTAGGCCTTGATGATACCCAGGGAGCTGGTGATCTTTGTGGGTCCGATACCGGATCCCACGCAGGCGCCGCCGGCAGTCGGGTTGGAGGAGGTCACGAAGGGGTAGGTGCCGTGGTCGACGTCCAGCATGGTTGCCTGGCCGCCCTCCATCAGCACATGCTTGCCCTCATCGAGTGCCTTGTTGAGCTCCAGTTCGGCCTCGATAACCATGGGGCGCAGGCGGTCGGAGTAGGACAGGAAGTACTGCACAATTTCCTCAGCCACGATGGCTTTGCGGTTGTACATCTTCACCAGGATTTGGTTCTTGATGTCCAGCGCGGATTCGATCTTCTGGCGCAGGATGGACTCGTCAAAGATGTCCTGGACGCGGATACCGACGCGGGAGACCTTATCGGCGTACGTTGGGCCGATGCCGCGGCCGGTGGTGCCGATGGCACGCTTGCCTAGGAAGCGCTCCTGCACTCGGTCGAGGACCTGGTGGTAGGGGGCGACGACGTGGGCGTTGGCGGAGATGCGCAGGCGGGAAGCGTTGGCGCCGCGAGCCTCGAGTCCGTCGATTTCCTCAAACAGGGCTTCGAGGTTGATGACGACACCGTTGCCCAGGATTGGGGTGGCGTTTTCGGAGAGTACACCTGCAGGCAGCAGCTTGAGTTCGTATTTTTCACCGCCGACGACGACGGTGTGGCCGGCGTTGTTACCACCGTTGGGTTTGACGACGTAGTCGACGAGCCCGCCGAGGATGTCTGTGGCTTTGCCTTTTCCTTCGTCGCCCCATTGGGCACCGACGATGACGATTGCGGCCATTATGTTCCTTATTTCGCGTGCGTACTGCGGACGGTGCATTATCTTACTATGTTGATCTTGCGCTGTGGCCAGGCCGTCTGCCCTGTGGAAAGTGTGAACCTGCCTGCGGTCCCGGGGCGTCGTGACTTGCGGGTGGTTGACGACTACTGTGCGCAGGCATTACCGGAGGATCCGACGCCTTCTCTGGACGAGATGTTCCGCAGTCCGGAGGCTCCGCACCAGGGGGAACCCGGTCCGGCGCCGCAGGCTGAGTACGTCCAGGGGGATCCGCGGATTGTTGTTGTGGGGTCTGACGCCGCGTTGTCTGCCGTCCTCACGCGCCTGATGCGCCGCGACAGTTTGTGGATGCCTGTGGCGTGGGTGCCTGATGACGTGCGCAGTCCGGCGGCGGTGAACTTTGGCATCGTTGACCCGTGGTCGCTGGCATTCGAAGGTACCGTGCGCCCTGCTCCGTGTATTCGTGATGACGCCGGGGTGGTTGTTGCCGGTCAGGCGGAGATTACAGTGCCACTGGGTGAGGTGGTGGTTGATTCGCAGGTGTTGGTGTCGAAGGTGCGGAAGCGTCGCTTCTTCGATGCGCCGGCGGTGGCGCGGTTGGTGCCGCTCATGGGGGCGCCGGGAATCGCGGCGACGGCCGTGGGGCGCAGGGGTAACGCGGCGTCATCAATTAAGACGGGTAGGGCAGTGCAGGCGGGGGGAAGTGGGCTGCTTGTCAGCGTGGATGGGGTGCCGCGGGCTAGAGAAGTAGATAAGGTGACTTTTTATAGGCACGTGCGTGATCTGCAGATTGTGCGGCCTGGTGATTGTTGATAGATTACTGCTACACTTTAGACCGCTTGGTCTACTTTGAATGAATAGGTAGGTACAAACATGAATGGAGCTAAAGCCATAGCGCTTGGCACTGCAGCACTCGCCCTGATCGGTTTGAGCGCATGCTCCACCGACACCTCCGACGAGGGCGCAACCGGACACAACTACGTCACCGCCTACGGCTGCGAACCGAAACGCGGACTCGTGCCCGCAGACACCAACGAAATCTGCGGCACCCGCATAGTACGAAGCATCTTCGCAGGCCTCGTCAGCGTCGATGAAAAAGGCGACCCCCACAATGACCTCGCAGAGGACATCAGCCTCGAAGGTGACCGCACCTACCATGTCACCCTCAAAGACGGCCTCAAGTTCTCCGACGGTTCGCCGCTGACCTCCCACAACTTCGTCGACGCATGGAACTTCGCAGTCGCCAATGACCTGGTGAGCGCCAAGTTCCTCAAACCCATCAAGGGTTACGCAGATAGCGTCGAGAAGCTCGAAGGACTGAGCGTCCAAGACGACCGCCACTTCACCATCGAGCTCGGCCAACCCCAGTCAGACTTCCTGCTGGCCTTGTCCTACCACGCGTACTTCCCCATGCCGGACTCCGCGCTGGAAGACATCAAAGCCTACGGTGAGAACCCCATCGGCGCAGGCCCCTACAAGCTCACCGATTGGCAGCACGACAGCACCCTGACCATCGTCCCGAACGAGAACTACACGGGCGAGTTCAAGCCACGCAACGACGGCATCAAGTTCGTCATGTACCCCAAGCTCGAGTCCGCCTACGCGGACTTGCAGGCTGACAACCTCGACGTCCTCGACCAGATTCCCACCAACGTCTACGACACCTTCAAACAGGACCTCGATGGTCGCGGTGAGTCCCAGCCGGCAGGCGTCGCCCAGTACCTTGGCATTAATTACAACTCCCCGCACTTCGGTAACACGGAGGAAGGCCGCCTGCGCCGCAAAGCCATCTCGATGGCTTTCGACCGCAAAGAGATCTCCGACAAGATTTTGGGTGGTGTGCGCGAGCCCGCCACCGAGTTCACAGCAGCCGTCAACAGTGGCTACTCTGCTGACATCCCGGGCCACGAATTCCTGGAATTCAACCCCGAGCGTGCACGTGAACTCTGGGCGCAGGCTGACGCCATCAGCCCCTACGAGGGTCAACTGAAGCTTTCCTTCAACGCCGACGCCGACCACCGCCCGTGGATGGAAGCCATCGCCAACCAGCTGCGTAACGAGCTCAAGGTCGATGCCGTCCTCAACCCCTATCCCGACTTCAAGTCAATGATTTCTGACGTCGCGGACGGCTCCATCGAAGGCATCTACCGCACCGGGTGGTTCGGTGACTACCCGAGCCAAAACAACTTCCTCACCCCGATGTTCAGCACCGGCGGCGCAGGCAACGACGAGCTATACAACAGCGAACGCTTTGACGCCGCGTTGGCCGACGCCAATTCCAAGCCGACCGTCGAGGAAGCCAACAAGGGCTACCTGAAGTCGCAGGAAATCCTGTTCGACGACATGCCGTTGATCCCGACGTGGTACGGCGCGGTCGCTGGAGGCTACTCCACCAAGGTTCACGATGTGACCTTCTCGTGGAATAGCTTCCCGCTGTACTACAAGATCACCAAGGACTAGTAGTACACGCGAGTCCAGCCCCGGGAGCCACCCCTGTTCGTGGAGTTCCCCGGGCTTTCCTTATTCCTTCTTCTCTATGGTGGTAGGCATGGCTGACTCAGTACACTTTGACCCGTCCCAGACCTCTGATGGCCTGCCGGAGCCATCGGGCAGTATTAACCAAGCTGCTCAGGCTATTGAGGTGGAGCCGGAGCAGTCGGGTGTAGACCGCTCGGTACCCGCGCTTGCGTTGCGTGGTCTGAGTAAGAACTTCGGCACCCAGGTCGCCGTCGATGCGATTGACTTGGATGTCCCCAGGGGCAGTTTCTTCGGCGTGGTCGGCCCCAATGGTGCCGGCAAGACCACCGCACTGTCGATGGCGACAGGACTGCTGCGCCCCGATGCCGGACAGGCGTGGGTGTGCGGTTACGAAGTGTGGCTAGACGCCAAGCACGCCAATATTGAGGCCAAACGCCGCTATGGCCTGCTCGCCGATAACCTTCCGGTCTTCGACCAGCTCACTGCTCGCGAGCACCTTAATTATGTCGGTTTGCTGCGGGGGATGGATCCGGAGGTCGTCACACAGCGCGCTGATTCGCTGCTGGATGCACTGGAACTGGCCGACACCAAGGGCAAGTACATTAGCGACTTCTCCGCCGGCATGACCAAGAAGATCCTGCTCGCGGGCGCTTTGTTGCACCGCCCGGAGCTACTCATCCTCGATGAGCCCTTCGAGGCCGTCGACCCAGTGTCCGCAGACGTTATTCGTGCGATCCTGCACCGCTATGTCGACGCCGGCGGCACCGTCGTGATGAGCTCACACGTGATGGAGTTGGTGGAAGGCATCTGCGACCACGTGGCCATCATCAACAAGGGCGTCGTCGCTGCTACCGGCACCCTGGATGAAGTCCGGGCAGGGCATTCCCTCCAGGAGCGTTTTGTTGAGTTGGTCGGTGGCCGTGATATTTCCGGCACGGACCTGGGGTGGTTGGGATGACCAAGACCCTATGGAAGCTGCAGTGGACACTGTGGCTGCGCAGCTTTAAACGCAGCAAGACCCAAGTCATCCTCAATGTCATGTTGCTGATATATCTCGGGCCCGCGGTGCTGGGAGCGACCGCGTGGGTTGGGTGGGCCATGCACGAGGGGGTGACTGCTCGAGAGATCATGTGGCTGCCGCTTACCGGTGCACTTGTCTACATCTTGTTGGAAGTCATGTGGGCCTTCAGCGATGATCAGCTCCGCCCCGAAGTGCTCGGCACATTACCCCTGACGCCGCGTCAAGTGCTGCCGACGGTTATTGCCACTGCCCTGGTTACCTCCCGCGGCCTGGCTTACTCGTTGTTCACCGTGGGCACTATCGGCGCTGCGCTCATATTCGGCGGGGCACAGGGCGCACTGTTTGCGCTTATCAGCGTAGGAGCCTTCATCAGTGGCTTTCTAGCAACCCAGTGGCTGAGCTCGATCAGCATCCCCAACTGGCTGACAGCAGTGCTCATCCTGGGAATCTCATTTACGCCCTTGCTATTCCAAGCTTTCGACGTCAGCTTCGGTGACCTTAACCTATTTGGAACCAGCGCCCAGTGGCTACCCTTCGGCGGCTACACCACAGTTCTCGGGATCCCACTGTTCGCGTGGTTTTTGTACAAGGCGTTGGAAGAAGCCATGGCCGAACCCGCGCGCTTGCATTCCAAAAAAGCCAGCCTGAAAGGCAGTGAGCGCTTGCTGGTGCCGGGGGCCAAACCCACGGTTGGCGGGGCACTGTTTTCGCGTCAAGTGCGCTACTGGTGGCGCGACAGCAGGACGAAGAACTTTTGGGTGTTCCCCATCATGGTCCTGGCGTTCATGTTCTTCGGGGCGAAATCCGATGTGAGCTTTTTGAAGTGGTACGGCCTATTTTTCGTCGCCACCGGGTGCATGCAATCCAGCTCTAACATCTTCGGTCTCGACGGCCCCTCGAACTGGGTGCACATGACCGCAGGGGTCGAGCCTAAGACGATGTTCCACGCGCGAGCTGCGGCCACAGCTGTGCTGATGCTGCCAACATCACTGGCTTTTGTCATCGGAGCCGCGTTCCTCATGGACTTCAAGACGTGGTTAATTGCCACGGTAGCCGTCGTCTCCGTGATGATCATGAGCGGCGGTTTGGGTTCGATCTTTTCCGCTATCTTGCCCTTCGCCATGCAGAAACCAGGCGGAAACCCCTGGAAGAACGGCGGAAGCACCAGTGGTCGAGCCTTCGCCTCCGTCTTCACGGGTATGGCAGCACCGTGGATCCCCCTGCTACCCGGCAGCGCACTGATGCTCATCAACCCCTTCCCAGGAGCGATACTCCTGGGTGCCGTGATCAGCCTTGGGATCGCCGCGGCCATCTACATCGCTGGCGTGAACGTCGCGGTGAAGAAACTCGACTGGCCGAGCGTATTCGCATACGTCCGTAACTGGACATCGGCCTAACAACCCCAGGACATAAGTGTAAGGGGCGCGGAGCGGCTTATCGCCGTTCGCTACACTCGCCTGCGCTGGAAGTCCGCTTATGCGGGCTCCAGCGGGCTCATAATCGCTCACGTCGACAAGCTCTCCGCGCCCCTAAGTCTTACTGTGCCTGGATGGGCTTTTCAGCAGACCAGGGGAAGACGATCCAATCGTCGGTGCGCTTCCACACGTAATCCGGGGAGATCTCGGAGCGGGACTTACCGTACAACACGGCGGAGCGGCAGTCCGCGCCTTCCTTGGCCAGCAAATCCAGCACGAGAGCCAGGGTGCGTCCGGAGTCCGCGACGTCATCAACCACGAGAAGCTTCTTGTTGCGGATCGAATCCACATCCAGCAGAGGCTCCAACAGAACCGGATCAGGCAGGGTTTCCTCAACGTCGGTGTAGAACTCAACGTTGATGGCATCGGAGAGCTTCACGCCCATTGCATAGGACAATGCGCCTGCGGGCAGCAAGCCACCGCGAGCAACGGCGATGATGATGTCCGGTTCGAAACCACTGTTGACGATCTGTTGGGCGAGCTCACGGGAGGCAACACCGAAGCCCTCCCACGTGAGGATTTCTTTAACTTCAAGGTCTGATGAGTCCGCGTGGTAAGCCATGGTGAAATCCTACCCCGTTGCGGGAATAGTCTCACGGATACGGTTAGCGGCCTCCACCATGTTGCGCAGGCAGGCCCGTGTTTCCTCCCAGCCACGGGTTTTCAGGCCGCAGTCTGGGTTGACCCACAGGAGTTCTGGATTCTCACCGGATTCCCTGAAACAACGTGCCCCGCAAGCATAAGAGTGAACCGAACTGTCTACAAAATCTGGTCTAGACTTGTGTGCATGTTTACCCCTCGAAAGATCGGTACCCCTTTGTCGCCAACCGCAACCCGGGTGTTGCTCCTGGGCTCCGGTGAGCTAGGCAAAGAGGTGGCCATCGCTTTCCAAAGGCTTGGCGTTGAGGTGCATGCGGCGGATCGCTATTCGGATGCCCCTGCCCACCAGATCGCCCATTTCGCTTACACCCTGGACATGATGGATCCGGAAGAGGTCACGGCGCTGGTGGAAAAAGTCCGCCCGCACTTCATTGTCCCCGAGATTGAAGCAATCGCCACCGAGGCGTTGCGTGATTTGGAGGAAGCCTCCTTCACTGTCATCCCGACCGCGGAAGCAACGCAGTTGACGATGAACCGCGAGGGTATCCGCAGGCTCGCAGCCGAAGAACTCGGCCTTCCCACCAGCAACTACGCTTTCGCGGACAACTTTGAAGAGTTCGAGCAAGCGGTGGAAACCGTTGGTATTCCCTGCGTGGTCAAACCGGTGATGAGCTCCTCCGGCAAGGGGCAATCGGTGATTAAGACTGCCGATGACGTCGCGTCGGCTTGGGAGCATGCGATTGCTGGCGGTCGCGTGAGTGCCAGCCGGGTGATTGTCGAAAGCTTTGTGGAATTCGATTACGAAATCACGTTGCTCACTGTGCGTTCCATTGATCCCGTCAGCGGGGAGGCCGCCACCTGGTTCTGTGAACCCATCGGCCACAGGCAGGACAGCGGCGATTACGTTGAAAGCTGGCAGCCCATGCCGATGAGCGACGAGGCCTTGGACAACGCTCGCAGCGTTGCGGCGCGCATTACGCGCGCCCTGGGCGGCCGTGGTGTGTTCGGTGTGGAGCTGTTTATTTCCGGGGATGAGGTCTACTTCTCTGAGGTCTCCCCCCGACCCCACGACACTGGGATGGTCACGATGTGCTCACAGCGCTTTAGCGAGTTCGAGCTGCATGCCCGAGCAATCCTGGGCCTGCCGATTGATGTCACCGTCACCTCACCAGGTGCATCCGCTGTTATTTACGGCGGCATGGAGGCCAAGCATATTGGTTACGAGGGTGTCGCTGAGGCCCTATCGATTCCAGAGTCGGAGGTGCGCCTGTTCGGCAAGCCAGAAGCCCACGTGCGCCGCAGAATGGGCGTGGCACTAGCTACCGCGGAAGACATCGACACTGCTCGGACGCGGGCGACTCGCGCCGCCGCGGCAGTCACTCCGGTAAAGGCCTAAGAGCAAAAAGCTTTGTAAAAAGGACGATGGGGCTGCTCGGCATAGGGCAGCCCCATCGTCCTTAACGTCTATCCAGTACGAGGGTGCGCGGCGATTAGCTGCGGCTGTGGCGCACCATCTCTTCCCACTCGACGACCTTCTTGCGTTCGCGGCCCTCAGCCTCGCCGCGCTCACGCTCGACGGCGTCAAGCTTGTGCCAACCCTCCCAGGTTGTGTACTCGATGCCCTTATCCTCGAGGAAACCGATGACGGCATCCAGCTCCGGCTGGGCAGGAGTGGGCAGGTTACCCGCGGCGTCATCGGCAAGCAACATCTCGATGGTTTCCTTCGCATCGCCCTTAGTGTTGCCAATCAGACCAACGGGGCCCCGCTTGATCCAGCCAGTGGTGTACAGGCCAGCGATCGGGGAGCCGTCAACACCGTCAAGCACATGCCCGCCATCATTGGGAATAACGGCGGCACGATCGTCGAAAGGCACATCGTTCACGGCATCGGAACGGTAACCGACAGCGCGATAAATTGCCTGCACAGGCCAGGTATTGAACTCGCCGGTACCGACGACACCACCCTTGCCGTCCAGCTGCATACGCTCGGTCTTCAAGCCGGCAACCTTACCGTCTTCCCCAATGACCTCCACCGGGGATTCGAAGAAGTGAATGAACAGCTTGTGCGGCGCGCCCTTGGGGTCGCGGATAGCGTACTGCTCGAGGGTCTGGCACACCAGGTCCTGGGACTTGGATTCGCGCCGGGCTGCCTCGGAGGCCTCGTCGTAGTCGATGTCTTCGGGATTGACCACAACTTCAATGGTGGGGGAGTGGTCGAGCTCCTTGAGCTCCAGCGGGGTGAACTTCGCCTGGGCGGGCCCCCGACGGCCGAAGACGTGTACCTCGGTGGCCTTATTGGTCTTGAGTGTTTCGTACACATTGTCGGGAATCTCCGTGACGTGCAGTTCCTCACCGGTTTTGGCGAGGACGCGCGCGACGTCAAGACCCACGTTGCCCACGCCGATCACGGCAACTTTCTCGGCAGACAGGTCCCAGGTGCGGGGGAATTCAGGGTTGCCGTCGTAGAAGCCAACGAATTCCGCGGCGCCGTGGCTGCCCTCTAGGTCAATGCCGGGAATATTGAGGTCGCGGTCGGCGGTCGCACCGGTGGCGAACACGACGGCATCGTAGAATTGCTGCAGCTCAGAGACGGTGACGTCCTTGCCGACATCAACGTTGCCGAGCAGGCGAAGCTCGGGCTTCTCCATCACCTTGTAGAGCGCGTTGACAATACCCTTAATTCGGGGGTGGTCGGGGGCGACTCCGTAGCGAATCAGACCGAAGGGAGCGGGCATACGCTCAAAAAGATCGACGCGGACGTCGCGGTCGGACTTCATCAAAAGGTCGGAGGCGTAAATCCCGGCTGGGCCGGAACCGATGACAGCAACACGCAATGGACGCACAGACATTCCTTATGGTTTAAAAGATAGGGTTTGCTCTCAATGCTTACACACGCAGGCACCAAACAGCTAAACTTGTTCGATGTATCACAAAAGCCCTGCGTGGCGAGCGGCCGCACATGATGGAAGGACCAACCTTGAGCGCTAACTCCGTGATCTTCACGTCGATCGGACGCACGTGCAAGGGGGTGGACGTCGCGGGCCTTGCCCGGGCGTTGGGCCTCACACACAAATCACTCGTCGCGGGCGAGGTCAACTCTTTGACCGCGGTGATCGCTGCGGAGCCCCTGAGCGAGCCCTCCCTTTTGCAAGGCACCGGCTCTCTGGACTTCGACGCCAAGGCAGCCGCAGCACTGGGCGTTCCCCTGCTGCTGTTGGTTGCAGAGGACATCGACGCCCGCGTGGCCTTGTCCTACGAGCACGCGGAAGATCTGGGCGCGGTGATCGCAGGTCACGTGACTGCCGCAGAGCTCGACAATCTTGATGACGCCGCGACGCTCGAGCGCATCACGGAACTCACGCGCACCCCGGCTGACGTGGTGATGAATGCTGTGACCTTCGAGCACTGGTTGCTTAAAGAGGCCGCCCAGCACCGCGCGCACATCGTGCTGCCGGAAGGCGATGATGACCGCATTTTGACCGCGGCGTCACAACTGCTCGCACAGGATATTTGTGAGCTGACGATCTTGGGTGATCCTCAAGCCATTGAGGCGCGTGCCGCAGAGCTGGGTGTCGACCTTAGCCGCGCGCACCTGAAGGACCCAGAGACCGACCCTCAGCGGGAGGAATTTGCCCAGCAATTCGCCGAGATGCGTAAGGCGAAGGGGCTGACGCTAGAAGAAGCCCGCGAAACCATGCGGGATATTTCCTACTACGCCACCATGATGGTGCACAATGGCTTAGCTGATGGCATGGTGTCGGGTGCCGCGCACACAACCGCGCACACCATCAAGCCTTCCTTCCAGATCATCAAGACCGCCCCCGGTGCCTCCGTCGTGTCCTCGATCTTCCTGATGGTGCTGCGCGGCCGCCTGTGGGCGTTCGGTGACTGTGCGGTCAACCCCAACCCCACCGCGGAACAATTGGGCGAGATCGCTGTGGTGTCCGCCCAGACCGCAGCGAAGTTCGGTATCGACCCGCGCGTCGCCGTGTTGTCCTACTCCACCGGTACCTCCGGTAGTGGCCCCGATGTGGACCGTGCCGCGCGCGCAGTGGAGATCGCCCGCGAGCTCGACCCGGAGCTCAAGGTTGATGGGCCGCTACAGTTTGACGCCGCGGTGGACAAGGGCGTTGCGGCAAAGAAGATGCCCGGCAGCGAGGTTGCGGGGCAGGCAAGCGTGTTTATCTTCCCGGACTTGGAGGCCGGCAACATCGGCTACAAGACCGCCCAGCGCACCGGCCACGCGCTGGCTATTGGGCCGATCCTGCAGGGTTTGAACAAGCCGGTCAATGACCTATCCCGTGGCGCTACTGTGCCGGATATTGTCAACACTGTCGCGATCACCGCTATTCAGGCAGGTGGGCGTTAAATGGCACTCGCCCTAGTGTTGAACTCCGGTTCAAGCTCGATCAAATTCCAGCTGGTGGATCCCACCTGCAATGCCACCGATACGCCGTTTGTGTCGGGTTTGGTGGAGCAGATTGGCGAGCCTCAAGGCAACATCACCCTGAAGTACGACGGGAATAAGTACACCAAGCAGGCGCCGATCCCGGATCACTCCGTCGGTTTGGATCTCGCATTTGAGTTGATGAATGAGCACGGTTGCGGCCCCCGCGACGTCGAAATCGCGGCGGTCGGCCACCGTGTTGTTCACGGCGGTATTTTGTTCAGCCAGCCAGAGATCATCACCGATGAGATCCTGGACATGATCCGCGACCTTATCCCGCTCGCGCCTTTGCACAACCCAGCGAACATTGATGGCATTGAGGTCGCCCGCCGAATCTTGCCGGACGTCGACCACGTCGCTGTGTTCGATACTGGTTTCTTCCATTCGATGCCACCTGCCGCAGCGATCTATGCGATTAACGCTGACGTCGCGATCAACCATGGGGTGCGCCGTTACGGTTTCCACGGCACCAGCCACGAGTATGTTTCCAGCCATGTGCCGGAGATGCTGGGTATGCCGGCGGAGGCGGTCAACCAGATCACCCTGCACCTGGGTAATGGTGCCTCTGCGGCGGCGATCCGTGGTGGCCGCGCGGTGGATACATCGATGGGCATGACCCCACTGTCTGGTTTGGTGATGGGCACTCGCTCGGGTGATATTGACCCGGGTATTGTGTTCCACCTTCACCGCAGCGCGGGCATGAGTATCGACGAGATCGATAAGCTGCTCAACCGCGAGTCCGGCGTGAAGGGTCTATGCGGGGTTAATGACTACCGCGATATTGAGCGCCTGATTGCGGAAGAAAACGAAGACGCTTGGCTTGCTTACAACGTCTATATTCACCAACTGCGCCGTTATATCGGCAGCTACATGATTGCGTTGGGCAGGGTTAACGCCATTACCTTCACCGCTGGTGTGGGCGAGAATGCCGCCAATGTGCGCGCGGATGCCCTGTCGAATTTGGAGGGCTTCGGCATCAAGATCGACCCAGAGCGCAACGCCTTACCCAATGAGGGCGCGCGTGAGATCTCGACTGATGATTCCCAGGTGAAGGTCTTCGTGATCCCCACCAATGAGGAGCTAGCGATTGCTCGCTATGCGATGAAGCTGGCTTCGAACTCGTAGTACAAAGGATCAGGCCCGCTTACCGCTAACCCGTTGGGCGAAATGTGGAACACAGCTGGATAGGCGGGCACCTCAAAGGTAGAGGAGTCGAGGTCAGAGTAAGAGACGTCGGCTTCCCAGCTGCCGCCATCGAAGTAGCCGCGGTAGTACAAACCACCAGATTGTCCGACTCTGCAGATCGTCATGTAGTTGCCGTGGCCCTCAGCGGCGAACACCCAGGTGTCGTTGCTGTTGCAGCTGGCGCCGGGGTATCCGGACCATCCGTGGTCGCTCAGGTTGGAGGGGCGGCCACTATCTTTTTTCGGCGCCGTTGTGGTGCTGGTGGTTTGTTGGGGTGTTGGCTTTTGCGCGATTGATGACGCCGTGGATGTCACTGTTGTCGTCATCGTCGCAGATGCCTTGTCGGCGGTGCTGCCCGGCTTGTTTTGAAACACAACAAAGCCGAACGCGCCGATTGCGCAGATGGTGGCAACGACGGCGAAACCTAGAAAACCCCACAAAAAACGGTTCATGGGTTTCTATTTTAAAACCATGTTCGTGGTCGCACAGCATTAGCCATGTCGACTAGTGCGTAGCGGTGGCGTGGGAAGGGGGCGTTTCTTGCGAGCAACCGCAGGGAATGGGCGAGCTCTTCACGTAGTCCATGCTGGGTAAATGGAGCGTCGAACAGTTCGCCACTGCTGGCGGCTGCGTCCAAACCTGTGGTGCGCAACCAGTTGAGTGCGGCGAACATCACCGCAATTTTCAGTTGCAGTAGGCGTGGTTCGTTGGTGGGAATTTCTTCCAAGCGGCGGGCCGCACGCCGGATGCGGGATTCGGACGCGTCCGTGCCGGTGATCAATTGCACGATGGTGGTGAGTTTCGCCATGCGCTGGTGCCTGGATGCCTGCGGTACGCGGTCCAGTGCTGCGACCGCCGCTTCTACTTGATCCTCTGCCATTAGTTGGCGTGCAAGCCCAAATGCCGAGGACACGGTTGTAGGGTTGGTTGCCCACACCACTGCGTAGAGCTGCATGGAGTGGAAGCGAAGCGCCATCGGATCATCGGTCACATGCCCCCATGTTGGGTCCATAAATTCGAAAGCCTCAGAGGGGACTTCTTCGATGGAGCCCATGCTGGCGGCGGTCAGAATATCGGGCGACAACAGGGATTCTTCGCTTAACAGTATCAGTTCGTCGACAGCGGCGAGGGCAAACTTTGGCGCAGATTCTCCGGGCAGCATGGTTAGCACCTCTGCAAAGAAGCGCTGGGCGGCCGGAAAATCCTCAAGCAGTAGGCTGGTGACTCCCGAATACCATTGATGCCGCCAGTCGCGACCCAACCGTGGCTCCAGCGATTGTAGCCACTGCTGTGCTTCTACCGTAAAACCGAGATCGAGCAGCGCCCTCACAACACCGAGCGGGATCTCGACGCTCCCAGCAAATTCTTGGGAGTCTATTGCTGTGCGCAGCGCTTCGAGTGTTTCTTGGGGTTCTGCGTAGGAAGATCCGCTGAGCAGTCGCGCGCCGGGGTCCTTATGGTCAATCAGCGGCACGGGCAGGGCCGAGACTACCTCGGGTGCGGTGATAGTGACCCGGCGGGCGATACCGTCGACTAATTGGTCGGTGCGGAACACCACATGCTTGGTGCCGAATGTCGTACGCTGAGGGGAAAACAGCGAGTACTGTGCCGGGAAGTGTTTGCCGTCGCGCAGGGCGAGGATTTCACGCAATACCCCGTAGAGCTGATTGCGGAGCTCCTTGATCGTGGAGAATCGACGCGAAGGATCGGGGTCTGTGGCGCGCAGCAGGAAGCGGTACAGAGCTAGGTTGCGGCGCAGCATTGGCTCGTCGGTGGGGGAGGGGATTCCCGGGGCATAAGCCCCATCCACTACCGGCAAACCACAGGTCAGAGCCGCAAGAGTGCGGCCAATGGTGTAAATATCCGAGGCGACGGATGGGCCTTCCTTCGCTACCTCTGGTGCTTGGAAGCCCTTGGTGCCGTAGATGAAGCCAAACGCTCCGATGCCGGTCACCGCACCCAAGTCAATCAACTTCACCTGGTCTTCGGAGACAATAATGTTGTCCGGCTTAAGGTCGTTGTACACCACCCCACGGCTGTGCAGGTATTCAAGGGCGGGCAGGATCTCCAGGATGTATCCGATGGCCACATCAACGTCCAAACGCCGACCTTTCAACGATGGCCCGCCCACATACTCCATGACGATAAAGCCACCAGGCACCCGAGGATCATCGACAAAGTTAAAAATCTTGACGATCTCTGGGTGGGTAATATCCGCCAAAAACTCCCGCTCGGCTTGTGCGATGTGGGCGCCCCCATCCAACATGCCCTTCAACACAACCCAGCGTTCGGACACGTTGCGGTCAACAGCCAGGTACACCCACCCCATGCCGCCATGGGCGATGACGCCGCGGATGACGTACTGCCCCGCAACAATATCGCCGGGCTTCAGCACGGGCGGCTCAAAACGCGGATCCGGTTGGACCACAGCATCTTCCGGGTCTTGCAGCGGAATGAACGGCAACTCCACCATTCCGTCTGCGACCAGGCGCGCAGCACGCGACGTCGTTCTTCTCTGTTTAAATGTGTTGAGTGCAGCCCGGTGATTGTCTAAACCACTGACCAGCTGATCGAGCTCGTCGTCATCGTCGGCGAAAGGATCAAAGGGCACAGCCGCCGTAGCCGCAGTAGGCGCGGGGCCCGCGGCGTTCGGTCGAGTCACGTTGCTGTCTGTCATAGGTACTCCTGCAAACGAGGCCTGATGCCCAACCACAGAGCCAACACTGATGCCAGCGACAGCACAAACACGACCGCGCTGACCACCCGGCTGGCGGAAAAACCAACATTGAAATAACTGCGCAGTTCTTGGCGGGCATTGCGCATCAGCTCGGCAACATTGTCATCCACCGCCTGGTAGGCGGCGCCCTGGGCGGCAGTGCCGCTGAGCTTCAACGGGTGAGCCTGCTTCCACTGCTCCACCGCCGTGCGAGCGGCCTCGAGCCGCTCAGCATTCGCCGGTGTTTCCGCCAAGTCGGAACGCGCATATACATCTAAAGCGTGGGAAATACGCTGCATATCGTATGTAAAGGTGTCGACCGTGGTGCGCTTATCGACCACTAAACCGAGGGTCTCATCGGTGCGGGCCTGCTGGGCGTACACCCTGGCGTTGGTCAAAGCCTTCAACGGGTCAGAGGCCTCCTCGAAACCCTTCACGCCAGCATTAAACGTCATCCAATTGGACACACCCACCCACAACAAAGCGGTCGTCATCATGACCGTCGCCGCCGCAAAACCCTTATTGAGCCGGCGATTAGTGCGCCATGCCAAGAAAACCTGGGCCAAAAGCAACATGCCCACGGCAACAACCAAACCAGAAATCGGCACCCACTGGGGGTGCGTCAACGCCGCCTGATCATCAGAGACCTTACGGTTGGTGCGCACAAACAAGGCCTCCGCAGTGGGAAGAATGGTGGTACGCATCAATGCAGTCGCATCCGACATTTCCGCGGTATCACCCAGAGCCTGTGCTCTGGCAACCATCGCCGAATACACCGGCAGCTGCTGCTGAACCTCCTGCACCAACGCCATCGTCTTCGCGTCGTCCGGATCCTGGGTGTCCAAACCACCTGCAACATCAGTGGCTGCCTCCACAGCGTGACGCAACGCGACGTCATAATCCGCAGCATCCTCACCAACAAATGCGGTGGTGGCTGACATATCGGCCACCGACAAGGACGAATACAAACGGTGGGCAGAAAATGCTGTGGGCTCTGTTGTTGAAATCAAAACCCCCATGTCATGACGCCGCGCATCCGATGTATTCGCCATGGACACGCCGGCAGCCAGAATTCCCACCGTGACAACCACGGTGACCAGCATCATCAAGCCAAGCGAGGTCGCTAAGAAACGAAGCCCTCGCAGGCGGCGCCGCCAAAAGTCCAGCATCACACCATCATATAAGGTAAAAGTCATGATTGAAGTCGAAGGGCTTACGAAAACTTACCGCGCCACCCGCGCCGTCGATGACCTGAGCTTCCACGTCAGGCCAGGGATCGTCACAGGATTCCTCGGGCCCAACGGCGCCGGAAAATCAACCACCATGCGCATGATTCTCGGACTTGACCGGCCCAATTCCGGTACCGCAACAATCAACGGCGTGCCCTACAACAAACTCAGCAACCCCCTGCACACCGTAGGTGCGCTGCTGGACGCGAAGGCGGTGCACCCCAACCGCAGCGCGCGCAACCACCTGCGATGGATCGCTCACTCCGCAGGCATACCCGCCAGCCGCGTCGATGAGGTTCTCGGCCTCGTCGGCTTGGAGGAGGTAGCCAAAAAGCGCGTCGGCGGGTTTTCACTCGGCATGGGGCAGCGCCTGGGGCTTGCCCAAGCACTCTTGGGGGATCCCGAGGTGCTCATGTTGGACGAACCCGTCAATGGCCTCGACCCGGAAGGTATCCTGTGGGTGCGGAACTTCCTCAAGACCCTCGCCAGCGAAGGCCGCACCATTTTTGTCAGCTCCCATATGCTCAGTGAAATGGCACTGACAGCCGATGAGCTAGTGGTCATCGGCCGTGGCAAGCTCATCGCACAGCAGTCAACGTACGAATTTATTAAAAACAGTGCGCACTCCTCGGTGGTTGTTCGCCCTCGCGAACCCGAGCACCTCGAACCACTGGCCAGCGCCTTTGAAGAAGGGCAATTCAGCTTCACCCGCGGCCAGGATGAGGAAGGCCGGCACACCCTCGTGGTGAACGGCAGCAGCGGTGAAGACGTCGGCGGACTCGCCTTCTCTGTGGGCATCCCCCTAGCCGAGCTAAGCACCCAACGCGCCAGTCTCGAAGAGGCTTTCATGGCATCCACGAGCAATTCCGTCCAGTACCAAGGAGAGCATTAATGCGTACACTTCGAGCCGAATGGACAAAGCTGCACACCACGGCCTCGCTGTGGTGGACAACCAGCCTGTTTTTGTTCTTCTCCTTCCTATTCCCCCTCATCCAAATCACGATGACTGACAAGGATGCACCCGGGGCCGCGCTGGGCTTTACCCCGTCGAACATGCTGCTGGGCATGACCGCCGTAGCCATAGTCGTCATCATCATCCAAGCGGTCATGGTGGTCACCACCGAATACCGCTACGGTGTTCACACCGTGACATACACAGCCACACCCAAGCGGTGGAAAGTCCTGGCAGCCAAGCTGTTCCTCTACGCCACCTATGCCGCGGTGTTGTCTTTCCTAGCAACCGCCGTTGTGTTCGCTGTCGGACGTCTGATGCTTGGCTCAGAGTACGGTGCGGCGCTGGAATTTGGTCTCGACGCCGTGCAGGAGCAGCTGTGGAAGGTGCCGCTGACGGCAGTCATGATGGTCGTCCTTGCCATGGGCGTTGGAATGCTGGTTCGTCAAAGTGCCGGCGCCATCTCCATCGTTTTGGTGTGGTACCTCATGCTCGAAGGCTTGCTGAGCATGCTGCCGAAGATCGGTAAATTCTTTACACGCTTCGGCCCCATCACCAACTTCAATGCCTTTATCAACGATTCCCCCATTCCGGACGCACCGTGGGAAACCACAGGCTCCCTGGTGTACTCGGTGGTGGTCTTCTTTGTGATCCTGCTGCTGGGCATGCTGCTGATCAACAAACGCGACGTCTAAACTGCGTCGCCCCACCCAGGGTTTTGCGGGAAGAGCGCCTGGCTTTCGCCCTACTGAAGGGCGGAGGTCAGGCGCATCGCATTGTCCACATAGCGTCGGAACAATCCCCGCTGCTTCCACTCCTCCAACGACAGCTCCCTAGACACGTCCATGTATTGTTTGGCCAGGTCGGTGAGCTGATTTTTCAAATCCCCGGAAGAGTTCATCATCGAAATTTCGTAGTTGAGGCCGAAGGAACGCATGTCCATGTTGGATGAGCCCATCACCGCAATAGCACCGGGGCCAGGGTCGCACACCAAGAACTTTGAATGCAGCACAGCCGGCGCGGGGTAGAGGTGAATATGCACACCAGCCTCGAGGAGCGACTGGTAATAGCTGGATTGGGCGTGGCCCACCACAAACTGGTCCGATTGCTCATTGACCAACAAATCAATCCTGACGCCGCGGTAACACGCCGTTGTGATCGCCTCTAATAGGGACTCATCGGGGATGAAATAGGGGCTGCACAAGATCAAGCGTTCTTTGGTGTGGTGCACCAAAGACACGAACATCCTCAAGTTCGGTTCAGTGGAATAACCGGGGCCGGAGGGCACCAACTGCAGAATGTTCGCTCCGGGGGAGGAATCCAAGGCAATGTCGTTGGCCGAAGGTACGATCTCTACCAACTCGTCGGTTTCCATTAACCAGTCCATGGCAAACACCATTTCCAAGGAGCTGACGATTGGGCCGCCCAGTTCCGCCATCACATCAACCCAGTGGGTACCCTTTTTGACATTCTTGCGCAGCAGGTAGGAAGAATCGATCATGTTCTGGCTGCCCATGAACGCACGCTGGCCGTCAACGATCAACAGTTTGCGGTGGTTGCGTAGGTCTGGCCGGCGGAAGCGCCACTTCCATGGGGCCAGCGGAAGCATCATGCGCCAATTGACCCCAGCCTGGGTGAGCCTGCGGCCAAGCTTGCGGTACCCCGGATACTTCCAGGAGCCAACCTGGTCGAACAACAATCTGACGTCGACGCCGCGGGCTGCCGCGCGCTGCAAAGCGGAGAAAAACACGTCCGTGGTGTGATCCCACGCCACGATGTAGATCTCCACATAAACATAGCTCTCGGCAGCATCCACCGCATCAGCCATAGCCTGGATCGACTGCTCATAATCAGAATGCAGGCCCTGGTTCCAGCCCACCACGGCAGGCATGCCAGTAAGCACCCGATTGAGATGAATGATCGACGCAAGCTCTGGGCTCACCGGTGCAGGAACATCAGGCAAATCCGCCTGCACATCCTGAATGACCTCATTAGCTTCCCGCTGAATACGGTGGCGACGACCATTGATATAAGGGCTGCCCATCAGCAAAAACAGCGGCAGACCAATCAAAGGAATCAACAAAATCGCCAACAGCCAGGCGTTAGAAGAACTAGGCTTGCGGCCAGCCGGCACCCAACCGATCGCAACAATCTTGATCGTATATTCGATAAACAACGCCACCCACTGCCACGTGCTCAGCGAAGAATCAAAAGGAACCACCGAAGCGAAAGTATGTATCACGAGGCGCAGTCTTCCTGCTCGCGCTGCGGGCAGTCTTCGGGAGCAAGCATCCACTCGCGTGAGGGCTCAAGATCGTAATCCACAACGACCGGCGCATGATCCGATGTACGCTCCGCAGAACGTTCCTGCACATCAATCAGCGCAGCCCGCGCATGGGACGCAAGATCCGGGCTAGCAAACTGAAAATCAATACGCATGCCCTCGTTCTTAGCAAAACGACCCTGAGCGTAATCCCAATACGTAAAACCTGGGCCCGTCAGCGGACGCGTGACCTCAACCAACCCGGCGTCATCAAATAAATCTAACGCGGCGCGCTCGGTCTCAGACACATGCGTCGAACCCGAAAAATAAGCAATATCCCAGACGTCCTCATCCAAAGGCGCCACATTAAAATCCCCACCCACAACCGTCAACCCCGACGAAGACACCTGCTCGGCAAAAGCCTTCAACCAGGCAATCTTGTAATCGAAATGACGATCCTTCAAGCTACGCCCATTAGGTACATACAGCGACCAACAATCCACCCCACCACACTGCGCAAACACGGCCCGAGGCTCCAGTGACTGCTCCGCCGCCGGATCCTTAGCGAAACCAGGCTGGCCAGCAAAAGACATCCGAACGCTGTCATGATCAATACCCACCCGAGACACAATGGCCACCCCATTCCACTGATTCACACCGTTATGCGCGACGTCATAACCACGTTCAAAAAAAGCCTCAAAAGGAAAAGCGCTCGGCGGGCACTTCGTCTCCTGCAACAACAACACATCAATATCGTGGCGCTCCAACAAAGCAACAACCCGATCCACCCTGGAACGAATCGAATTAATATTCCACGTCGCAACCCGGAAACCCACTACGCACCACCAACCACAAGCTCTGCATAACGATGCCGATGATGCTCATAAAAACCCAAAGCATCATACAACCCAATACCCGCCACATTACTGCTAATAACCTGCAAATACGAGCTCCCAGCGCCCTGAGCATGACCCCACGCCAACATCTGCGAACACAAATGCGTCCCCAAACCGCGCCGCCTAAAACCCTCCGCGACCTCCACCGCAGAAAAACCCAACCACGTGCACCCATCATCCGACGACGTCACTGTGCCTCGAGTAATCGCAACCGTCCTCCCCCCAATGAGCAAACGGCCAAAGCCCATCACCCCATCAATCTGATGACGCAACAACTCCAACGCATGCGCAGGCAAAGGCTTACCCCGGAAGTGGTACAAACCCATCCACTCCTCATCCGGCTGCTCATCACAACGAAACTCCACACCCTCCAGCTGAGGTGGCTGAGCAGCCTCGAGGTCCTTCACCATCACGCTGATCTCCGGCCCCCGCCGCCACCGCGGAGGCACACACAAAGACTCCGCAGGTCGACCAATACGATCCGGCAGCATGATCCGCGGCGTCATCGAATGGCGCGCATAAAAATCAACGATCTCTTCCACGGGTACCGGTTCGAAACCCGCAGAATGGCCCAAGGGGGCTGCGGAGTTACTCCGCTCCGTAATCCCATCCCCAGCACGCAGCAACCAACCCCCACACCACACATGCTCCAAACCAGGGAAAGCTTTCGCCGTCGCTACCTCAACAGCACGGATGTCAGAATTCCGCACCCTACGCGCAGGCAACACCCGCAACGCCACAACACTGTCCTCATCAATAGCAACAGCCTCAGCCGACGACTCCAAACCACCCACCGACTGCGGGCGCACAACCAACGGCTCCACACTCAACACATGGCCAATGACATCCGTCAAATAGCCCCGCGCATCCCCCAACTGACGTCGAACAATAACGCGATCCCCAACATTCGGGGTTTGCACAACATACTGGCGCACGGTGTTTGTCTTATCCCTCGTCTAGTCTTCGTGACCAAAGGGATCCGGATCCACCCCAGGCATCCACGTCAGGCCAGCATCCGTCCACCCCTCACGACGAATTGCCTTCGCCGCAGCCTTCTTCCACCGACCCTTCAACACATCGGTGTAGACAAAACCATCCAAGTGCCCACACTCATGCTGCAAACAGCGGGCGAAAAAACCGGAACCCTCATAGGCCACAGGTTCCCCCGCGACGTCAACACCCGTGACGCGAGCCCACGACATGCGTTCGGTGGGGAAGGACGCGCCGGGCAGCGACAAACAGCCTTCTTCATCCTTTTCGGGTTCACCATTGACCTCCAGCTTGGGATTAATAACGACGCCGCGGAGGTTAGGCGCTGAAGGATCGTCCAGGTCCGTGGGGCAGTCGAAGACGAACACCCGCAGACCGACGCCAATCTGGTTGGCCGCCAAACCCACGCCGTGGGCGCGATCCATGGTGTCGAACATGTCGTCGACCAGTTGGCGTAGTTCGTCATCGAAACGCTCCACCGGGGCAGTAGGGGTGTGGAGCACCGGGTCACCATTGATAACGATCGCGCGAATAGTCATGCGGATAAGTATTCCATAGTATTCATTGCATGCTCAGCGAACGCGATGCCGAACTATTGGCCTTTGAACAGCAGGCGGGGTCACGCAACCCGGGCGCGAAGGAAGAGCTCATCGTCCGCAGGTTCGGTATCAGCCCGGTGCGTTATTATCAGCGGCTCAACCAGCTGGTTGATTGCCCAGATGCATGGGAGGCGCACCCATTGTTGATGGGTAGGCTCGCGCGCATTCGTGATCGGCGGGCCCGCGACCGCTACGATAGTGCCCATGAGTAATGAGATCCCCGCAGCAGCGCAGTCGGTAGCGCAAGACGAACCTGGTCGTGCGCCTATTCGCGGAATCGTGATGATTTTGCTGGCAGTGGCGGTGCTGCTGGGTTGTTGGGCGTTTTTCGCGAAGTTCAATTCTTCTCATGATGACGCCGCGGGAGCTGCGGCACAGTCCTCACAGTCGGCCTCCAAGGATGCTGGCGCTACATCGGATGAGGCGGATAAGCCGCAGGTTGAAAGCGGTGCGAAACCTTCTTCCTCTGATGGGGCGCAGCCTGCTGATAAAGATAAGGACAAAGACAAGGACAAGCCTGGTGCGTCCGCACCTGCTGCAGTGGCCGATAAGAAGGTCGAGGTGCAGGTCCTCAACAATTCAGATGTGCCCGGTTTGGCTGCCCGCGTGAGCGAGGGTTTGGGCGAGTGGAACGTGGCGAACGTTGGCAATTTTGCTGACGAGATCCTGCCCCAATCTGCTGTGTTCTACACCCCCGGTAACACCACTGAAGAGGTTAACGCTAGGGCTTTGGCCCAGCAACTGCACGTTGGTGTGCAGGAAAAGACCGGCCCCATGCTTGAGTTGCCTGGTGTGTTGGTGATCGTCACTCAAGACTTAGGCTAAAAATGTTTCCTGGTTCGGGCCCCACTGTGGGTATTGAATACGAACTTGCGTTGATTGACTCCGAGGGACAGTTAGTCAATCGTGCGCAGGCGGTGATTGACGCGGCGTCACTGATGTTGGCTAAAGGTGAAGCAGAAGTGCCCCGCCTGGAACGCGAGTTTTTGGCCAACACCGTTGAGGTCGTCACCGGTGTGTGCGATACGATCCCGCAGGCTATGAAGCAGATCCGTGGCGGTGTTCACGCGGTGGCTGAGGCCGCTGAGGGCGAGGGCCTTGCCGTGTGGAGTGCTGGTAGCCATCCTTTTGCCCAATGGGAGGACCAAGAAGTCTCCGACAAGGGCACGTATTCGGAGATCATTGAGCGCACGCAGTTTTGGGGCCGGCAGATGCTTATTTGGGGCCTGCACGTCCATGTGGGTGTGAGCGAGCAGCGCCGGGTGTGGCCGATTATTAACGCGCTGATGGTGAAGTTTCCGCACCTTTTGGCGCTGTCCGCTAGTAGTCCGGCATGGAATGGTGTGGATACTGGCTATGCGTCGAATCGTACGATGTTGTACCAGCAGTTGCCGACCGCCGACATACCCTATACCTTCCGCTCCTGGGCGGAGTACGAGGACTATATGGAGCAGCAAGGGCGCTCTGGCGTGACTAGCCATACGGGGTCGATGCATTTCGATATTCGTCCCGCGGTGGAATATGGCACGGTCGAGGTCCGTGTGTGTGATGCTCCTGCGTCGCTTGATGACGTCGAGTCGATTGCGGCACTCATTCACGCTCTGGTTGTGTTTTACGACAAGCGGCTGGGTGAGTACATCGACGCCCACGGGCCGGATGTCAGCGATGAGGAACTTTTTGGTGTGCTGCCCAGCCTGCCCCATTGGCATAATGCAGAAAACAAGTGGCGTGCTGCTCGCTATGGTTTGGATGCACTCGTGATTGCGGACCGTGACGTGCGTGAGGTCGATGTGCGCGAGGATCTCGCCGCGCTCGTTGAGATGCTGCGGCCAGTAGCCAATGAGCTCGGGTGTGCGCAGGCTTTAGAACGCGTGTTGTCTATTGAGCCCGGCTATGTTGCTCAACGTCGTGCTGATTCCTGGAAGGCTGCCGTCCTGGACACCTCCCAGGTGCTGCGCGCCAGCTGCTAGCCGTAGAGTCGGCAGCTAGCAGCGCTCATGACGGATGCTGCAGATAGTTCCTGGCTTGGGCCGAAACCGACAGCCCAGCAGGTTTCACGATTGTTGGTTGCGCGGATGAAGGTGACGGTGCCTTCGAAGACGCGGTACTGGTGGAAGTTCAGGATCTCGATGCGTCGACCCATGTCGGACAGTAGGTTGGTGCATGCGCTGATCGGGCCGGTGGCGACGATTTCGCGGTGGGTGCCGTCGATGTCAGCTTCAAAGCGGAAGGTGCCCAGGCCGATCTTTTCTTGGGAGAGGTGTCGGATGTGGTGGGTGTCGATGCGGCCGTAGGTGCCGATGAACTCCTGCCAGCTCATGCCCTGTGCTTCTTCGCGCAGACCGCGGGGCAGTTGTTGGCCGAAGCGTTCAAAGAAGGGGTCGGATTCTTCGCTGCGGGTGCAGGGTTGGGGTGAGTGGGTGGGCTGAGTAGTGGTGCCCGGGGTGGAGGTGAAGGTGGTGTGGGTGGTGTGGGTGCGGGTGATGGTTGAGGTATTCACGGGGAGTGTCCTTAAAGCGAGTCTTGGTTTTGGTGAGTGTGACTGACTCGGGCTGCCTGGGTGATTAACGGCCATTCCCCGTGTGAGGAGTCAGTCTTTAAACCTCACCGGGGCACATGGCCTTGAGCACTCGTAGCTCCGCTACTGCGGCTACGGCGGCTAGGGTTACAGGGGCCTTAGTCGCTTTAAGGGGGCACTGAATGGCCTGAACGGCATTGGGGCCCGCTGCGGGGGCTGCAATGCCGGAAGCGTTCAGTGCGAAAGTCATGACGACCAATGTAATGGTGCTCACTAATATGTGCAAGTAATGCACCGGCACATGGGGGTAAAAGAAAACCCCGGCTGCCGCATTTCTGCAGCACGCCAGGGTTGCTCAACAATAATGAAGGGGGTATTAATTAGCTTTAGAACTGCTTAATACGCTGTGTGGCTGTCGCCTTAAGAGCGGTTGAGCAAGTACAGAGCCTCCGCTGTAGCGATCGCCTCGATCTCGGTCGGATCAACGGACTCATTGGGTGAGTGGATGGTGCACAATGGTTCCTCCACGCCGTAGAGAACGATCTCCGCATCCGGGTAAGCCTCCTGTAAAGCGGTGCACAGCGGGATCGACCCACCGGTGCCACAGAACTCCACATCCTTGCCATAGGCAGCGCCGAGGCAATCGCTGACTAGAGTCCGGCCCGTGTTGCCCTGGAAAGGCTGATTGACGTCACTTACCTCGATGTCGACCTTCACGCCCCAAGGAGCATGCGCACGCAGATGCGCCTCAAGCTTGGCGACAACGTCGTGGGAGTCCAGCCCGGCAGGGATGCGCAGGTTCAACTTTGCTTGGGCGGTGTTCGGAACAGCATTAACAGCATGAGCCACCGGGGTGGAGCTGAAACCAGTGACGCTGATGGCCGGCCGTGCCCACAACTGCGAGGCAATCTGGGTGCTGTCACCGAGGATGTCGACACCGTCGAGGATGCCTGCGTCGCTGCGGAAGGTCTCGGCGTCATAACCCACGCCCTCCCACTGGCGGGTGCAGTCCACTCCGTCGATGGTGACCGCCCCTGACTCATCACGAAGGCTATTAATAATGCGCATCAGTGCAAAGGTTGCGTCGGGTGCGGGGCCGCCGAAACTACCGGAGTGAACCTGGGTGCGCAGCGTGTCCACCGTGACGACAACCTGCGCACCGCCACGAAGCGACGTCGTAATTGTTGGGACGCCCACCGCAACGTTGCCAGTATCGGCGATGATGATGGTGTCTGCCTCGAACAGCTCGGGGTGGCGCTTGATCAGATCATCGAGGCCTTCGCCGCCGCGCTCCTCGGAGCCCTCCACCAGCATGGTGATGTTGCACTTCGCCCCGCCGAGCTCCTCCGCCGCACGCAGAGCAGCGAAGTGCATGACCACGTTGCCCTTGCAATCGGCGGTGCCGCGGCCGTACCAGCGGCCGTCGCGTTCGGTCAGATCGAAAGCGCCGGAGACCCACAGGTCGGGGTTGCCGGCGGGAACCACGTCGTAGTGGCAGTACAGCAGGACCGTGGGGGCAGTGTCGCTGACATGCTTGGTGCCGATGTATGCCAGGGATCCGTCAGCGGTTTTTTCTTCGCGGACGTCGAGCCCGACTTCAGTCATCGCGGACTTCACCCACGCGCCTGCTGCTGCGCAGTCTTGTTCGCAACTGGGCTCGTTGTGGACGGAGTTGTAGGAGACCAGTTCGGTGAGTTGCTGTTTGATGTGGTCCCGCTGTCCATTGATGACGTCGCGGATGCGTGCTGCTTGATCGTTGAGTTCAGGATTGATGGTGGTTTCGCTCATGCCATTCCAGTGTAGTGAGGCCCGACTACTGGTTGGACGATGACTCCCATGGAGGATCCGATGCAGACTCAGCCGGCGCAGGTCCCTGCTGAGGCGCCTGCGGAAGCTCTGGCTGAGGCACCTGCGCAACCTGCTGCGAATTAGCCGGCTTTCCCTGCTGGTTGTATGACCCGTCGGCTGTGGGCGAACATCGTGCCCACGGCGGCGGGTTTTATTGCACTCGGTGGTATCGAGTGCTAGAAATGGCTTTAGCACTTAGCTACTTCAAGTGCCAGATTTTTCCAGGATGATACCGGGAGAGGTCGGGCGCTGCGGGTGGCTTGGAAACTTCGGTGGGTTCGGCGCCCTATAGATGGGGTGTCGTGGCCGTCGCGGGCTTATCGCTGAGGTGTCCAGTGGCTGAACAATTTCCGATAAAAATCGAGGAGAAACACCACTTATGGCTAAGATTATTGCCTTTGATGAGGAAGCACGCCGTGGCCTAGAAAAGGGCCTGAACATCCTCGCAGACGCCGTCAAGGTCACCCTCGGCCCCAAGGGCCGCAATGTCGTCCTGGAGAAGTCCTGGGGCGCCCCGACCATCACCAACGACGGTGTCTCCATTGCTCGCGAGATCGAGCTCGAGGATCCTTACGAAAAGATCGGCGCCGAGCTGGTTAAGGAAGTCGCCAAGAAGACTGATGACGTCGCGGGTGACGGCACCACCACCGCAACCGTTCTGGCCCAGGCTCTCGTCCGCGAGGGTCTGCGCAACGTTGCTGCTGGCTCCAACCCGATGGGTATCAAGCGCGGCATCGAGCAGGCCGTCGCCAAGGTGACCGAGCAGCTTTTGAGCTCCGCTAAGGAGATTGAGACTGAGGAAGAGATCGCAGCTACCGCTGGTATCTCTGCTGCTGACCCCGCTATCGGTGCCAAGATCGCTCAGGCTATGTACGCGGTCGGCGGCGGCAAGCTGAACAAAGAGTCCGTCATTACCGTTGAAGAGTCCAACACCTTTGGTGTCGAGCTCGACGTGACCGAGGGTATGCGCTTCGACAAGGGCTACATCTCCGGCTACTTCGCCACTGACATGGAGCGTCAGGAAGCTGTTCTGGAGGATCCCTACATCCTTCTGGTCAGCTCCAAGATCTCCAATATCAAGGACCTGCTTCCCTTGCTGGAGAAGGTCATGCAGACCGGCAAGCCGCTGCTGATCATTGCTGAAGATGTTGAGGGCGAAGCCCTGTCCACCCTGGTGGTCAACAAGATCCGTGGCACCTTCAAGTCTGTTGCTGTGAAGGCACCGGGCTTCGGTGACCGCCGCAAGGCTCAGCTGCAGGACATGGCTATCCTCACCGGTGGCCAGGTCATCAGCGAAGAGGTCGGTCTCTCCCTCGAGACCGCCGACATCCCGCTTCTCGGCCGCGCACGCAAGGTTGTTGTCACCAAGGACGACACCACCATCGTCGAGGGTGCAGGTTCCGCAGAGCAGATCCAGGGCCGCGTTAACCAGATCCGTGCGGAGATCGACAACTCTGACTCCGAGTACGACCGCGAGAAGCTTCAGGAGCGCCTGGCAAAGCTCGCTGGCGGCGTTGCAGTGATCAAGGTTGGTGCCGCTACCGAGGTCGAGCTCAAGGAGCGCAAGCACCGTATTGAGGACGCCGTGCGCAACGCTAAGGCTGCCGTGGAAGAAGGCATCGTCGCCGGCGGTGGCGTCGCCCTGCTGCAGGCTTCCCACGTCCTCGACTCCGACCTGGACCTCGTTGGTGACGAAGCAACCGGTGTGAAGATCGTCCGTGAGGCACTGTCTGCACCACTGAAGCAGATCGCCTTCAACGCCGGTCTCGAGCCCGGTGTGGTTGCCGACAAGGTTGCTTCCCTGCCCAACGGTGAGGGCCTGAACGCCGCCACCGGTGAGTACGTCGACCTGATGGCTGCAGGTATCAACGACCCGGTGAAGGTCACCCGCTCTGCTCTTCAGAACGCTGCCTCCATCGCGGCTCTGTTCCTGACCACCGAGGCTGTTGTCGCTGACAAGCCTCAGCCTGCCGGCGTTGCTATGCCTGGTGCTGACGAGATGGGCGGCATGGGCGGCTTCTAAGCTGCATTACTGCTAACTCAGAGCCCCCGTCACCTTGGGATTTATTTCCTCGGTGGCGGGAGTTTACCCCGAATAGGGGACTAAATGGAATGTGCTGGCATTTGCGCCCCTCGGGTGTTTTAATGAGGGTGGCGTTAAGAGGCGCCAGCATTTTCACATTTGCGCCAGCAATGGCTGGCACCGTCTTTAGGAGACTTACATGGATCTTTCTGTCATCAAGGACCAGCTCGGTGACTTCGCTACCTTCGTCAAGGGCTTCGGCAAGCTCGTTGCTAACCTGCCCATGGCTGTTGCAGAGCTCGGCAAGGCTGTAGCTGTCTTCTCTTCCAAGTAAGAGTTAAGTCTGCGGCCTCTGGTCGCTTTCTGATCCCCCGATGTTTGGTGTCTGGGGATCGCCCTCCAATATTCAATTCTTTTCTCTTAAAGGAGATTTCACATGAACGCAGTCATCGACTTCCTCACCAAGCTCACCTCTTACTCTGTTGAGGGTGACCACAACTTCTTCAAGACCGTCAACTTCGCTGACATCGCTCGTTTCCTCGAGCCTTTCGGCAAGGTTGCTGAGGGCTCCAAGGACCTCCTCGGTCTGGTCAAGTAATTTGACGCCCTTCCGGGGCTTCTAAGCCTTGGAAAACTGAAACCTCGCGCTGTGTGCTTCACGCACACTTCGCGGGTTTTTTGTTGGGTTCTTCGTCACGAAGGACGGCTACGGGGGTAGGTGCGCTATAGGTCTTGAACTGGCCTAATAGTCCGGAAGGTGACAACGGGGGTGTAAGTTGCGCCGCTGTAATTAACGATTTGTGGTGAAAGAATTTCGGCAATGTTGTAACATTTTCATCGTCGCTTCGGATGAAGCGTGTGTACACACTGCGACACCGGCACTGCGTGTCGCAACTATCCAAGGAGATACTCATGGATCTTTCTGTCATCAAGGACCAGCTCGGTGACTTCGCTACCTTCGTCAAGGGCTTCGGCAAGCTCGTTGCTAACCTGCCCATGGCTGTTGCAGAGCTCGGCAAGGCTGTAGCTGTCTTCTCTTCCAAGTAAGAGTTAAGTCTGCGGCCTCTGGTCGCTTTCTGATCCCCCGATGTTTGGTGTCTGGGGATCGCCCTCCAATATTCAATTCTTTTCTCTTAAAGGAGATTTCACATGAACGCAGTCATCGACTTCCTCACCAAGCTCACCTCTTACTCTGTTGAGGGTGACCACAACTTCTTCAAGACCGTCAACTTCGCTGACATCGCTCGTTTCCTCGAGCCTTTCGGCAAGGTTGCTGAGGGCTCCAAGGACCTCCTCGGTCTGGTCAAGTAATTTGACGCCCTTCCGGGGCTTCTAAGCCTTGGAAAACTGAAACCTCGCGCTGTGTGCTTCACGCACACCTCGCGGGGTTTTCTTGTTTACCCCCGTATGGGAAAACAAGAGACAAGAGGGGGCCGGAGGTCTAAAATTATAGGCATGGCTGATACGCATGAGGAGCTCCCAGTTGTTGACCTCGCCGCTACCGAGGGCTACATCGTAGACGATTCCGACGAGGACGATCCGGTCCTCATCACCCCCTCCGGAAAACCAGTCGAGACCTGGCGGGAAAACTACCCCTACCAGGAACGCATGAGCCGCGAAGAATACGAAAAAACCAAGCGCGCCCTGCAGATCGAGCTCCTCAAATGGCAAAACTGGACCAAAGACACCGGCCAGCGCCACATCATCCTCTTCGAAGGCCGTGACGCAGCAGGCAAGGGTGGCACCATCAAGCGCTTCAACGAGCACCTCAACCCCCGTGGTGCCCGCACCGTAGCGCTCGAAAAGCCCTCCCCACGCGAATCCACCTCCTGGTACTTCCAGCGCTACATCGAGCATTTCCCAGCAGCCGGCGAAATCGTCTTCTTCGACCGCTCCTGGTACAACCGCTCTGGTGTGGAACGCGTCATGGGTTTCTGCACCGAATCCCAGCACGCAGAATTCCTCCGCGAAGTACCGATGCTTGAAAACATGATCATGGGTTCAGACATCAGCCTCACCAAGTTCTGGTTCTCGGTGACACAAAAAGAACAACGCACCCGCTTCGCGATCCGCCAGGTCGACCCAGTGCGCCAGTGGAAGCTTTCCCCCATGGACCTGGCCTCCCTCGACAAGTGGGACGACTACACCCGCGCCAAGGAAGAACAGTTCCGCTACACCGACACCGATGAGTCCCCTTGGGTGACCATCAAGTCCAACGACAAAAAGCGCGCACGCATCAACGCCATGCGCTATGTGCTGTCCAAGTTCGAATACACCGGCAAAGACCACGAGCTCGTCAGCCAGCCGGACCCAAAAATAGTGATCCGCGGTCTCAAGCAAATCGCAGACTAGCTACACTGGAAGCACCTTATCCGAACTACACGATGCGGAAAACGTATACCTTCCAACACCCTTGACCCCGCGCTCTCTGTCACAGTTGAGCGCGTCCAGAAGCTAGCCGCCGTCCACAACTTCGAAGGCACCATCGCCGAGGACGGCGAACTAGGCTTCGCCTTCAACAACCTCGCCCTCTGGTGCAGCGTCAAAGACGACGTTCTATGCTTCTACGGACTCTGGCGCGGACTCATCGACGAAGAGCACTACACAGATGCCGAACGCACCCCAGGTAAAACCTGAACCGCTGCATCAACCTCACCCAACTCGATGCGGCAGCCACCCATCCAACGGCTGACCAATCAATACCGGACACCCAGGCAACAGACGCACCCCACACACCACCACGGTTGCCTCCGTAGAGCCACAGGTATTCCACATCTCGCGACCAGGGGTAGCCAAACGATCCACTAGCTCCGGCGGGCAGGCCTGACCACCAAAGATCAACAAGCGAACAGCATCCAGTGCCTCCGCAGGCCAGAAGCCTGCCAGGGTCGGCACAGTCAAACCACCGTGATGTTTCTACTGAGCAACCACGGGCCCAAATCAACCCCCGACCGCAACCACCTAGTCCTCCTCAGCCGCAATAATCGCCTTAGCCAACTTGCGCAAATGCTTCAATTGCTTCGACGTTGATTCGTCTAGGGCTCGGTCCTCCGCAGCAGTCACCAACTCGGCTAGCTCTTTCTGCGCTTGTCGTCCCTTCTTCGTTGAAGCAACAATTTGCCGACGACGATCCTTGGGATCGCGCTCGCGTTTTACCCACGATTTAGTCTCTAAACCGTCGATCAGTCGCACCATATCGGAGGCATCCACACCCAAAATCGCGCTCAACGCTGTCTGGCTTGATGCACTACCCGTAGCCAGACTGGTCAACACCCAGTACTCCCTGATTGAAGTCTTGTATTCTGCCAACGATGCCTCGACCTCATCACGAGTGCGCCGACGCAAACGTTCAAGCTGGAAAGAGGGCGATTCGAGAAGATCAGTGGGAATCGACGTGTGCGGCATCGGTGGGATACTCCAGTGCAATAATTAATGGGCTGGACGTGGCGCAGGTGTTAACAACGCTGGACTTCTATAATACCGCCTAACAGTCCCGTTCCGACCGTCTTGACCACTTTAAGGGGACAACAACCGCCAAGACGCTGCTCCCGATAGCCAGCACAAAGTAACAATCACGCCTATAAACCCCTCAGAAGACCAGAGCCCACGACAAGATCCATAGGACGCACAGTGGACAAAGCGAACAATACCCCCGACTACAAGCCCAACCTTGAGAGCCCCAGCAGCCCGCCCTTAGTACACAGCTTTGCGCTCCGCCTGCTGCTTGTCGTTGCGGGCAGTGCGATGATCGCCTGGATCTTCCTAAGAGTGCTCCATAACGATGCGTTTGTGCCGATCGGTATAGCAGGCTTGTGCTTTTTCGCACTCACAGCACCGATTGACCTCGTGCTCCTCCTCTGTTGGTGGACGCCCGCTCAAAGAGTCCCTGCAGTGATGTCCTGGGTTGGAGGAGCAGCGGCCATTGCTGGTGTGGGCTGTGTGATTTCTTACGAAGCCGTAGCCTGGGCGATCATCCTATTTGCTTGCGGCATATGGTTGCTGACCGTTGGCTTCTTCGCTTGGGTGTCAAGGGCGTACCTCCAAGCGCGCGGCTACATCGACTAGCGCGGTGGGTTGCGCTGGAAATTTGTGCACAAATTTCGGGTCTGTGACCACCCGTGCCCGGGTTTTTCCTGGTCGCAGATCTGGAACGGGTCTCCGACCCGATATTTTGGTACATGGTCTGCGCGGCTCTAGAAAGCCCAGAGCGCATTAGCCGTTGGTGACGTGGTCTATGTGGGGAATCCCCCGCTAACTACGAAACGCTGGGTTTCACGATTGGAAGAACTCCCAGATGTAGTAACAGCACGACCGAGTCCACTAGTTAGTTGGCTGTTTGTATCAGTTGCATTGATGGCTAGCCTCAGAGCATCCATCGCTGAGCCGTCCGCGAGAGTGGACTTGTCGAAGCGGATGACGCGGATGCCTAGGTTACTCAGTCGCCGTTCGCGGAGACGTTCCCGTCGCACTGTTTCTTCGGTGCTGATCCCGTAGACTTTCGATTCCAGCACTAATGATGCCGGCGCTAACCCGGGCACGCGGGGCGTCAGGTATCCGTCGCACTTCTCTGAGGCTTTGGCGCAGATCATCGAGCAATCCTGGTTGCTCAGCCACGAGTACGTCTCCCGCACGTACTGCGTCGCGTATACCGAACCTTGTGGCTAGGTCGGCGATTGTTGCCACTGGGCTGAACACGAGGGCGGGGCCAAACGGCGGGTTGACCGTTACCGGCTCAGGATGCGGATAGGTGCCTGGCGTTCGCCTTATTTCGGAGAATGATGCCTGGTGTATGTGCGTAGCGATGGGAAGCCCATGGCAGGCTGCAGCCGTGTGGTTCCGAGCGATGAAGGAACGCCTTGCGACTGTGTTTGCTGCTGCGAGGGCTTGAAGCCGCTGCGGTGTTCCGAGGCTATCCCAGACATCTTCGGACATGTAAAAAACCCGGTGCGATACGTCTTAACTCTCCCTCGAGGTGGCGTTGTTTTACCCGCGGCGTTGCCTGCAAGGCAGGCTTCCATTGTGTATTAACCCCCCCCATATTGGTCATGGGCTACAGCATAATAAATGTCTGCAAGCCAGCGCTAGGTTTCTTGTGAGTCTTTGGAGTCTTCAGATAGAGCGTGCTTGAGGGCGCGGATTTCGGTGCGATCATGTCGATTTCGCTGAGGAGCGCGCGCTGGTTTTCCAGGGTTAAACGTGCTTGGTGCTGGTCCGATTCGTCTTCGATCTGTTCGACCAACCAGGCAGCGATTAACGCTGTAACCACACCCGCGATGGCGATACCACCGATCATCAGTAATGAAGCGATGATACGGCCGACTTCGTTCGTGGGGGCGCGGTCCCCGTAGCCGACCGCGGTGATGGTGGAAGCAGACCACCATAGGGCATCGCCGACTGTCGTGAACTCGTTGTTGGGTTGTGTTGCTTCAGCGTCGTAGACTGCCAGCGCTGCGACCAAGACGAGCAGAATGCTTCCGAGCAGCGTGTAGCTGGCAACGGTCGCGCGACGGCTGGTGGGGGACAGGCGCTGCAGAAGGAACAGGCTCGGCATGACGCGCAGGACGCGTAGTGGTCGGAACCAGGGAAGTACGACGAGGGTGAATTCGGGGAGGTGTCGCCAGAACCATCGACCGCGTGGGTCCGCTAGGTACAAGCTAACGGCGTAGTCGATGCCGAAGGCGCACCAGGATAGCTACATGCCTAGGTCCGCTACGGTGATCCACCAGCTAGAACGTTGGTCGATGGAAGTCCAGATGAACAGCAAAATGAAGATGATGGAAACGACAAGGAGCGGGCTTTCAACTTTTGCTTCCCACCGGGCTTGAGGGCTGGCATCGGGGCCAATTTCTGGGCGCAGGACGGCGCGGAGTCGTTGCTCCCATGAAGGCAGTGTTTTGCTCCGCCAGCCCTGTTGCTCCATGCGTTTTATGTTGCCACAAGGCAAAAACTCGGACGCCACACCAGGGGCTAGGCAGTTTTTTAGAGGCCGTTCCCGTTATTTATCGGAATTGGGTGATGCGTTAGCGTGCTGCAGCAGAGCATTGAGTTGCGCGCTGATTTCTGCGTTTTGTTGTTCCAAGGTTCGGAGCTGAGTTCTAAGATCAGCTAGTTCAGCTTGATGAGCATTGGCCTCAGTCGCTTTGAACTCTTCTTTGTCGCCGTCCACTTGTTCTACGAGTGCCGCCGCAACTGTCGCGGTGAGTACGCCGGCGATAGCGATGCCCCCAGTCATAAGGCAAATCCCGATGACGCGGCCGTATGCGGTCATAGGTGCTATGTCGCCGTAGCCCACAGTGGTGACAGTGACAATCGACCACCAGAGCGCGTCCCCGAAACTGTTGATAGCGGTGCCGGGAGCGGTATGTTCTACATCGTAGATCGACAGTGCAGCGACCAGCACCATCATTATTGTTCCGACGATGGTGTACGTCGCAACGGTGATTGATTTGTTGGAAGAGGACACCCGTTGTAGGAGCAACAGTGTGGGCACTACTCGAAGAATTCGCAACGGCCTAAACCACGGAACCAGAACAAGGATGAGTTCGGGAATGTGGCGTAAGAACCAGTGCCAACGCTGTTCTGAAAGGACGAGCCGCACTACGTAGTCGACTCCGAAAACAACCCAAATAAGTTCGAACGCATAACCGGAAATCGTCACCGCCCAACCTACTGGTTCCGCAAGGGTGTACCACGCGAAAAATGCGAGGAATACGATGGAGACAATCAGTAATGGCCCCTCGAATCGTGCCTCCCAGCGCTGTTGCTTTGTGGCCTCAGGGGGAAGCTCACGGTTGAACAAGCCTGTCTTTTCAAGTGCGAGTTTAAGGGAATCGCGGAATGAAAAATGTTGTGGCAGATTCGAAGTCACTGTAGCTGCGAGCTCGCTAGCTTTTTTCATATGCGGGTCTTGATCCTCTCAGTAGGGACTACTCACTGATCCGTAAAATATAGCGTTGCTTCGGACTCTTAGAAGGTTCGGTCCGAGCGACAAGGTTCTCCTCGATCAACCGGCTGAGGACCTTTCGTGTTCCACCCATTCCTATGCCTGCTGCAGCCGCGAGTTTACGCGTGGACGCTGAGTGCACTTTCTCCAGATGAGCCAAAATTGCATCTCGTGACGACAATCCGGCAGTAGCGTTACTTTCTGGCACGGCCATTTCTCGACGAAAAAAGGTCAGAGAAAATTGTGTCATTGTGTCGTTCGGTTGGGGCGGAGGAAGTAGGTCGTGTTTGAGCCGAGCTTCGATTTCTTGATAGCCAGTACCGCGGTTTTCTACTACGAAGCCACCGTCCGGGTAGGGAGTTGACTCGAGGATCGAAGACAGGAAAGAGTTCCGGGTGCTCGAGACACCCGACGAGCCTAACGTAGATATGGTGACGTTCCCGAACAAACCACCCGGGTTGGTCATCTCGAGCCGGTCGGCGTACATGTTGAGTTGTACTTGGGTGCCTCGGCTGTGTGGCGAATAGTCACGGTGCATCAGTGCGTTTGCCAGGGCTTCGCGAACTGCGATCGGTGGATAGTCGTAGGGATCAGTGCGGAAAGTGCCGTCGATCATGCCTCCCGCACGCATATTGCGCTCAACAAAAGCGACGCCATCGGCAACCAGATAGGGAATTGGTCCGGCTAGTGTGGCAGAGTCAACAAATCGGGGAGTATTGGGGTTGGTGCTTTTGTGAGTACCCGGATATAGGGCACACGTAACTGTTAACCGAGGGAAGAAGCTTTGGGGGAACGCTCCGAGTGCCAACAGCCCAGCTAACGTGGGACGGAGCGTTCCACCCTCATCTTTTGCGACGATTCGTAGGTTGCTGAGGATCTGCTCGTCACTCATTTTTCCAAGAATCCGGGCTTTAATCCGTTTCTCTCGGGTCAGGAGTGCGTTTACTAAATCGTCGTCTAAGTCGGACAAGGTAGCACTATCAACTACTTCAACATCCCATAGGGGCTGTACTTTGTTTTCGATGAGTCGGTCGATTTTGTAATTTGTGAGTTCCCGATTGCCGTCCCCGGTGCGCACAAAAGATCCCCCGTATCGTCCTTGGCTGGTGATATAGCAAGGCTTGTCCGAAGGGGCTATCCCTGGGACTTCGGCGACTACGATCTGGTGGCCTTCGAATTTCACTATTCGATGACCGCTCGGGCGGGTGGGGTTAGAGCATCAGAGCAACGGGTGGCCAGAGCGTCGTGGATCTCCCGTACTTTGAATCCGTCGGCTGGGCGGAAGTCATCTTTCTCAGATAATCCGAGGATGATTGTTCCCCCATCCATGTTGGAGAAAGCACTCACGGTTTCCATCATTCGTGATGGCAGTTTGCCGACGCCGCTCTTCACTTCAACATCGTGCCGATCATTGCCTGCTGCCCGGAGTTGATCAATGAGAAGCGCAAGTGAGCCCGGATTCATAGCGGGTCCTTTCCACTGTGGAGGTCTGGTAGTGGCCAGACACGGTTCAACACAAAACTCTACACACAACTAGTTGTGTGTTAGTTGCGTGTTGGCCACCAGGAGGGAAACGTGCACAAATTTCGGCAGGGAGAGGCGCGAAAATGCTTTTCCCAGGTCGTGAATTTTGTGGGAGGCTCCCTGCCGAAATTTGTGCACGCTCAAAAGTAAAAGGCCTGCTGGTCGGTAAAGGTAACCGGCCGGCAGGCCAAGGGAGCCCACCAAGGGGCCTATCGGAGGGCGCTACAGGCACCTGGGGTTTTACTTGTGGCGTTCGATGGCTTCTGCCAGGATTTTTTCGGCTTCTGCCTTGTCGCCCCAGCCGGAGCCGGTGACTTCCTTGTTGGGCTCGAGGTCCTTGTAGTGGACGAAGAAGTGCTCGATTTCGTCCTTGACAAAGTCGGACACGTCGTTGATGTCCTGGAAGTGCTCGTAGCGGACGTCGTCGATGACGCACAGCAGTTTGTCGTCGCCGCCGGCTTCGTCGGTCATCTTGAATACACCTAGCGGGCGGGCTTTGACGATCACACCGGGGAATACGGGTTCGGGCAGGATGACCAGTGCGTCGAGGGGGTCGCCGTCTTCGCCGAGGGTGTGGTCGATGAAGCCGTAATCGAGCGGGTAGGCCATGGGGGTGAACAGGTAGCGGTCGAGGTAGACCTTGCCGGTTTCGTGGTCTACTTCGTACTTGTTGCGTGATCCTTTGGGGATTTCGATGGTTACTTCGATGCTCATGGCTCATTAGTGTACCCGGGGGTTGGTTTATGGTTGGTACATGGCGAGAAAATGGTGGTTGGCGTCGGCTGGTGTGACTGGCGCGGCGGTTGTGGGTGTTGTGAGTGTTGCGGTGTTGCGTGCTCATGCGGGGGATTCGTTGATTGTTGATGACGTCGCGGTGGTTTCTGCGCCGTCATTGCCTGCGGCTGCGGTGTCGGCGCCGCCGTTGTCTGCTTCGGAGGCGGAAGTGTTGCGGGCGAAGTTGGATGTGTTGGGGCGGGATCGTCGTTTGGGTCAGTTGGTGGGCAGTGTTCGTGATGTGTCTTCGGGGGATGTGGTGTGGGAGAAGGATGCGTCGGTGGGGGTTCGTCCGGCGTCGACGACGAAGGTGTTGACGGCTGCGGCTGCGTTGTTGACGTTTGGTTTGGATGATCGTGTGTCGACTGATGTGTTTGTGGTTGATGGTGGTCGGACTGTTGTGTTGGTTGGTGGGGGTGATGTGAGTTTGTCGGGGGAGCAGTTGGATGATTTGGCTGGTCAGGTGAGGGCTGCTGGGGTGCAGCCGGAGCGTGTTGTTGTGGATGCGAGTGTGTGGTCGCAGCAGTCGTGGTTGGAGAAGTGGGGGCAGGAGAATATTGCGGAGGGCTTTATTGCTCCGATTGAGCCTGCGATGCTGTATGGGGCGCGTGTGGGTGCGCCGACGGGGGATGTGCCGCGGTCGGATTCGCCGTCGATGGATGTGGCGCGGGAGTTTGCGTCGCGTTTGGGTGTGGGGGAGATTGATGTGGATTGGGATGGTGCTGTGTTGTCGGCCGCGCAGGGGGATACAGCTGCCGCCGATAGCGATCAGACCAGCAAGGACAGCAAGGACAGCAAGACCACCAAGGGCGACAAGGGGGATGCGCAGCAGGTTAATGTGGCGCGTAAGGTCGCGTCGGTGCAGTCGGCGCGTTTGGTGGATCGCGTGCGGGAAATGATGTTGCATTCGGACAATGTGTTGGCGGAGTCGTTGGGACGTCAGGTTGCGGTTGCTCGCGGGGTTGAGGCGCCTGATGCTGCGGCTGCTGGTGCTGCGGTGTTGGCAACGTTGTCTGAGGCTGGTTTTGATGTTCAGGGGGTGCACTTGGATGACTGCTCGGGTATGAGCGACGATGATCGGATTCCGGCGTCCGTGTTGTCGTCGGTGTTGGCTGGTGCGGGCAGTGATGCGCGTGTGCGGTTGTTGCCGGATTTGTTGCCGGTGGCGCATGGTTCGGGCACGTTGGCGTCGCGTTTTGATGGTTTGGATGGTGCTGGTTGGGTGCGTGCGAAGACGGGTACGTTGACGACGACGAGTGGTTTGGCTGGTGTGGTGACTGCGGATAGTGGTCGCGTGTATAGCTTTGGTTTTGTGTCGAATGAGTCGGAGGTGTTGCCGGCGCGTGCGGCGTTGGATGAGTTGGCGTCTGTGCTGCGTGAGGGGTAGTTGTGCCGTCGCATGTGGGTGTGTGGGAGTTGCCGCGTCGCAGTCCGTGTTTGTTGACGGTGCGTCGTGCTGTGCGTGCGTGGTGGGAGGGTGTTGACGCCGCGGGGGTTGCTGGTGGGCGGGGCAGTGTTGCGGTGGGTGTGTCGGGTGGTGCGGATTCGTTGGCGTTGTTGTTGGGGGTGTTGGCGGAGGTTGGTCCGGATGCTGGTGGGGTGCCGGTGGATGCGGTTGTTGTGGATCATGGTTTGCAGCCGGGTAGTGGTGGGGTGGCGCGCCGGGTGGCTGGTGTGTGTGAGCAGTTGGGGGCGCGTGCTGTGGTGTTGCGTGCCGTGATTGATGACGTCGCGGTGGCTCGTGTTGGTGTGGAGGCTGCGGCGCGTGCGGGGCGTTTTGGGGCTTTTGCTGATGCTGGTTTTGGGCGGGTGTTGGTTGGGCATACGGCGGATGATCAGGCGGAGACGTTTGTGTTGAGTGCGTCGCGGGGTTTTTGTTCGCCTATGCGTCCTGTGTCTGTTGTTGGGGGTGTGGAGGTTGTGCGGCCGTTGTTGTCGGTGCGGCGTGCGGATACGCGTGGGGCGTGTGTGGAGGTTGGTGTGCCGGTGTGGGAGGATCCGCATAATTCGGATGAGCGTTTTGAGCGTGTGCGTGTTCGTCGGCGGGTGATGCCGTTTGTTGAGGTTGGGGCTGTGGCGTTGGCTGCTGATGATGTTGCGGAGGATGCGGCATTGTTGGATGAGTTGGCTGATGCTGTGTTTGATGCTGCAGTGTGTGATGTGTTGCGTGATGACGTCGCGGTGGTTGCGGGAGGGGCGGCGTCATTGAGCGTGAAGGTGTTGGAGGGGCAGCCTGTGCCGATTGTGAGGCGTGTGGTGGCGCGTTGGTTGCGGCTGGTGGGGGCGAATCCGACGGGTGGGAGTATTCGTGCTGTGGTGCAGTTGATTGTCGCGTGGAGTGGGCAGGGGGCGGTGGCTGTGCGCAGGGCTGACGGTGGGGTTGGGGGCGGCAGGTTGGAAGTACGGCGCAGAGGTGGCAAGCTTGAGGTGGATCGCACTGGCCTCAACCTTGGTTAAAAGGACTTTTTGCTTATGTACGAAGAGTACGAACTGTACGACAATCCGGACTTCAACATTCCTGAGGGCCGCTATGCGGATGATTTGCAGGCTGTGTTGATTGATGAGCAGACGCTGCAGGCGCGGGTGCGGGAGCTTGCTGAGCGTGTGTCGGATGCTTACCGTGATGAGCCTGAGGACCTGATTTTGGTGGGGGTGCTTAAGGGGGCTGTGTTCTTTATGACGGATTTTGCTCGTTCGATGACTATCCCTTGCCAGTTGGAGTTCATGGCGGTGTCTTCGTATGGTAATTCTTCGTCGAGCTCTGGTGTGGTGCGAATTTTGAAGGATTTGGACCGCGATATTGAGGGCAAGAATGTCATCATTGTTGAGGACATTATTGACTCTGGTTTGACGTTGTCGTGGTTGATTAAGAATTTGAAGAACCGTCGGCCGAAGAGCCTTGAGGTTGTTGCGTTGCTGCGTAAGCCTGATGCGGTGAAGGCTAAGGTTGAGCTGTTTGATTTGGGGTTCGATATTCCCAATGAGTTCGTGGTGGGCTATGGCTTGGATTATGCGGAGCGTGGACGTGATTTGCCGTTTGTGGCAAGCCTGAAACCGAGCGTCTACGCGGACAATTAGATAGCGCGTAGTGAATGATCATAAAGCCCCCACGGACAATCCTGTGATGTTTTTCTCCAGAAGTTTAAGTTTGTCTGAAGATATAAAAGCAAATACGCCGGCGGCTACGAGTAGAGCTACGGTGTAAAAACCATAAGTGATGTCTAGGGGGTCAGAATTCCTGTCTAGATATTCCGCTAAACAGATGAAACTGATACACAGTACTGAAGCAATTGATCCGATGATGAGGTGCTTGCGTATAGGCGAGAAGACAGCCTGCACACCGATGGTTCCGAAAGAGTGGGAATCACACGCTCTGCAATACGCGGCGCGCAAGTGTGCCTGCGGTTTTCACTACCCCGGGGAACATTGACGGCCGCCGGCACGTTACAGTAGTAGAAACCAACAAACTGCAGCTAAGGAAGGGTCCCTGCGTCCTCCATCCACGTGCAGACCCGCACGCCTCAACAGGCCGTGAGTGTCGCGACGTCATGAGGTGGGCGCGGGCGTTTATCTATGGACAATAAGAAGCTTCTGCGCATCAGTGTCATTGCGGCCATTGTGCTGATGTCCCTGTACGTATTCACCGTTTTTAGTGACACTATCCGCGGCTATCGGCCCGTCGACACGTCGGTGGCGATGAAGCAGCTGGACGATAAGAACGTTAAAGAAGCGCGTATTGATGATCGCGAGCAGCGGGTTCTGCTGAAGCTCAAGGACCCGATTAGCGTTGACGAAAAGGACGGCATCGAGCAGGTCGTCGCGGAATACCCCGCGCGGGTTACTCCGGATGTTTTCAGCAAGGTTGAGGCTGCCGGCGCTGAGAAGTACACCACGAAGGTTTCCCGCGATTCTTTCTTGGGTTCGATGTTGCAGATGCTGCTGCCGATGTTGATCCTGTTTGGTTTGATCACGTTCATGATCACCCGCATGCAGGGTGGCGGAATGGGCATGTTTGGCATTGGTGGTTCCCGTGCGAAGGAACTGACCAAGGATATGCCGACCAACACTTTTGATGACGTCGCGGGGGCCGATGAGGCAGTTGATGAGCTGCAGGAGATCAAGGATTTCTTGCAGGATCCTTCCCGCTACGAGGCTTTGGGCGCGAAGATTCCGCGCGGTGTGTTGCTGTATGGCCCGCCCGGTACGGGTAAAACCTTGTTGGCGCGAGCTGTCGCTGGTGAGGCCGGGGTGCCTTTCTTCTCTATTTCGGGTTCGGACTTCGTTGAGATGTTCGTCGGCGTGGGTGCTTCTCGCGTGCGTGACCTGTTTAAGCAGGCGAAGGAAAACAGCCCCTGCATTATTTTCGTCGATGAGATTGACGCCGTGGGTCGTCAGCGTGGCTCCGGTATGGGTGGCGGCCACGACGAGCGCGAGCAGACATTGAACCAGTTGCTGGTGGAGATGGATGGTTTCGGCGACCGCGAGGGCGTCATTCTTATTGCTGCCACAAACCGCCCGGATATTTTGGACCAGGCTTTGCTGCGTCCGGGTCGTTTCGACCGTCAAATCCCGGTGACCAACCCTGATTTGAAGGGCCGCGAGCAGATCCTGGAGGTTCACGCTAAGGGTAAGCCTTTCGCCAAGGACGCTGATTTGAAGGCGTTGGCTAAGCGCACCGCGGGTATGTCTGGTGCGGATTTGGCCAATGTGCTCAACGAGGCTGCACTGTTGACCGCTCGTGTGGGCGGTAACGTCATCACTGGCGATGCTTTGGAAGAGGCCACTGACCGTGTGATTGGTGGCCCGCGTCGTTCCTCCAAGATCATCTCTGAGAAGGAGAAGAAGGTCACCGCTTATCACGAGGGTGGTCACACGATTGCTGCGTGGGCGATGAAGGACATCGAGCGCGTCTATAAGGTGACGATCCTTGCCCGCGGCAAGACCGGTGGGCATGCGATGACTGTCCAAGAGGACGATAAGGGCATGTACAACCGCAACGAGTTGTTCGCCCGCATCGTATTCGCAATGGGCGGCCGCTCTGCTGAAGAGGTTGTGTTTGGCGAGCCCACTACCGGTGCGTCGAACGACATTGAGCAGGCGACCAAGATTGCCCGCGCGATGATCACTGAGTATGGCATGAGCCCGCAGATGGGTACCGTGAAATACGGTGAGGAGCAGGGTGATCCTTTCTCCGGTCGCGGTGGCGGCGGCACCTTGGAATACGGTCCTGAGGTTGCTAACCAGATCGACGAGCAGGTCCGCTACTTGGTTGGTAAGGCCCATGAGGTCGCCTACAACATTTTGAAGGATCGCCGCGAGTACTTGGACAAGCTCGCAACCAAGCTGTTGGAGAAGGAGACACTGCGTCGTCCTGACCTTGAGGCTTTGTTTGAGGACATGCCTAAGGAGGAGCGCATCGAGGTGTTCCCGGGCGAGTCTGATTACTTCCCGAGCCAAGGCTTGGAGCCGGTGAAGACCCCCACCGAGCTCGCGATTGAGCGTGGTGAAGAGCCTCCGAAGCCTTTCAATATTATCGAGGCGTCCCGTGCTGCGCGTGCTCGCCGCCAGGCTGAGCTCGAGCGCCAGCAGCAGATGGGCGTGTTTCCCGCCGACCCCGGTTCCGCCGCGCAACCTGAGCAGCCTGAGCAGTCGTCGAACCCTGCCCAGCCTGAGCAGGCAGAACAGCATGATCCGCAGCAGCCGGCTGCGCCCCGGCAATACGGTGGCACCCCGCCGCCTGCAGGATGGACAGTGCCTGGCTGGCCCGGAGGCGGCAAGCAGCAGGCTACGGGCGATTACCGTCAGCACCCGGGCTGGAGCAACTACGGCACCCCCGGTACCGACGGCCAGTCTGGTCTGTCAGCACAGACGCAGCAAGCCCAGCAGTCTGCGGAGGAAATTGGCTTCCACACCGGCATTCCCGAGGACCAGCAGTCCAGCGCAGCACCTGTGGAGCAGGAAGAATACGGCTTCGCCCTACCGGCACACGAAAAGCCGGACCACCCGGAGGTCGTCGCTGATGAACCTGTCAGCGATAAGCCTGAGACGGATGCAGAAGGCCACGGCACCGCTACCGACGCCGAGATAGAAGAGCAGCCTGCCGCCGATGAACACAAGGGCTTCCCGTGGGATACTCCCGCGCCCAAGCACCTCAAGAATCCCGACAGCCCGGAGCACGAGGACTAAAAGATGTTTGATCGTGAGCGCGCGGAAGCTGCAGTCCGCGAACTACTCATCGCGGTGGGTGAAGACCCCGATCGCGAAGGCCTGCAAGACACCCCCGCGCGCGTCGCACGTGCCTACGAGGAAGTCTTCGCCGGCCTGCACATTGACCCCACAGAAGTTCTGAATAAGACCTTCAGCGAGGACCACCAGGAACTCGTGCTCGTCAAGGACATCCCGATTTACTCCACCTGCGAACACCATCTGGTGCCCTTTTTCGGCCACGCCCACATCGGCTACATCCCTGGAAAAAACGGCCAGGTCACCGGGCTATCGAAGCTTGCTCGACTGGTAGACCTGTTCGCCAAACGCCCGCAGGTGCAAGAACGCCTCACTACCCAGGTGGCAGATGCGATAGTCGAGAAACTGGGTGCGCAGTCAGTCATCGTCGTCATCGAGTGCGAGCACCTGTGCATGGCCATGCGCGGGATCCGCAAACCGGGTGCCCGAACCACCACATCCGCTGTTCGCGGTGGGTTCAAAGCCAACGCCGCATCACGCGCCGAAGTGCTCTCCCTCATCCGCGGCTAAACAAGGTCCCAACTAGGCCCTAACTAGACCTCAACCGGGTCTGAACCAAAGTGAAGCATCGTGAACGATTCCAGCGCAGTCCAAGGCAACCAGCTAGGTCGCACCCTCGTGATGGGCATCCTCAACGTCACCGAGGATTCCTTCTCCGACGGCGGCAATTACCTCGACCCCAGCCGTGCACTGGCGCACGCCGAACAAATGATTAATGACGGCGCGGACATCATCGATGTCGGCGGGGAATCCACCCGTCCCGGCGCAACTCGCGTGTCCGAAGAACGGGAACTCGCGCGCGTCGTGCCGGTTGTGCGCGAGCTCGCATCCCGCGGCGTCATAACCAGCGTGGATACGATGCGTGCGTCCGTCGCCCGGGCCTGCGCAGATGCCGGGGTGAACTACATCAATGACGTCTCCGGTGGTCGCGCGGATGCGGACATGTTTGCTGCCATCGCCGACACCGGGCTGCCTGCCATCCTCATGCAGTGGCGAACCGACGCCTACGGTGATGCCGCAGGCACCGCCCACACGCCGGGCAACGCTCTGCAGGAAGTCCACGACGACCTCCAGGCACTCGTGCGTGACGCGAAGGCAGCCGGCGTGGCAGAGGAACAGATCATTTTGGACCCTGGCCTAGGGTTCGCCAAAACACCGCGCGACAACTGGGAGATCCTCGCAGGGCTCGACAGCTTAAGCGCACTCGGCTACCCCTTACTTATCGGCGCATCCCGCAAACGCTTCCTCCAAGCCATCCGCGCAGACCGCGGCCTGCACAGTGGCCCACGCGCAGCCGACCCCGCAACCGCAGCATTAAGCGCACTGTGTGCTGCGAAGGATGTGTGGGCCGTCCGTGTCCATGATGTCGCCTCCACCCGTGATGCCATCGACGTCGCACAGGCCGTCGCAACCGCACACTCCACCACAAGCACAGACTTTTCACTGGGGGCGTCACACCATGGCTGATCGCATCGAACTTACAGGCCTGCGGGCCTACGGCTACCACGGGGTGTTCGAGCACGAAAAAGCAGAAGGCCAAGAATTTATCGCCGACATCACCTGCTGGATGGACTTCCCCCGCAACGCCGAAGGGCAGCCAGTCGACCAGCTTGAACGCACCGTCCACTACGGGGAACTCGCCGAACTCGCCCACGGCATCCTCGCTGGGCCAAGCTTCGACCTGATCGAAACCGTCGCCGGCACCATCGCCGACACGATCATGGACACCTACCCCATACTCCACGCAGTCGAGGTGACCATCCACAAACCGAGCGCCCCCATCCCCCTAACATTCGATGACGTCGCGGTGGTCGCCCGCCGCAGCAGAAAAACCAGGTCGGCGCGGGCATGAGCGCCACCGCAGTACTATCCATCGGCGCCAACATAGGCGATGCAGACACGTGCGTGCGTAGGCTCCGCGGCGTCATTAATTATTTCCGCGACAGCGGTGCTGAGGTGCGCTGCTCCGGTGTGTACCTCACGCCGCCGTGGGGAGGGGTAGAACAAGAAGACTTCTACAACGCCACACTTCGCGTCACATGGCCGCAGCAGACGACAAGCGCCCAGTGGGCAGAAGGATTGTTGCGCCAATGTCAGCAGCTCGAAGCAGACGCCCACCGGGTGCGCGAAGTGCGATGGGGGCCGCGGACGTTGGACGTCGACATCGTTGATATTGAGGGCTACGCTTCCGACGACCCCCACCTGACCGTCCCACACCCCCGCGCCCATCTACGGGCATTTGTGCTTGTGCCCTGGCTAGAGATCGAGCCAACGGCTACCCTTGGGGGACACAGCATTACAGAACTGCTCGAGGCACTGCCTCCGGCGGAACTCAACGCTATAACGAGGATGGAAGGAGTAACACTGTGAAGAAAACCAACATCACAGTACTCGTGGCAAGTGGGGCATTTGTGGCCGCCGCCGCAGCCATCCTCACCTACGGCTTCTACAGCGATATGCCACCACTATCCGCAGGTGTTGCCGCGATGCTGTGGCTCGTTGCAGCTGTGTGCGCCGTGATGGCGCGGGTGGTGCGCCGCAACGTTGAAGAGGGCACAGTGGGCTTCGATCGTTCGCAAATGTCGCCCATCGCGATCGCCAACTGGTTGGCTATCGGGCGGGCGAGTGCCTGGACCGGTTCCATCGCCGCAGGTGCTTACATCGGCATCGGATTGTATGTGGTGCCCAAGGCTGCGCAGCTGGTCTCGGCCGGCGAAGACCTCCCGGCCGTGCTGCTCAGCGCGGCGGGAGGCATCGGATTGTCGGCGGCAGGGCTGTGGCTTGAGAGATCCTGCGAAGTACCACCGATCGACGGCGAGCCAGCAGCCTAAACCGCGCTCGCCTTCGCCTTTGGCGGGGGAGTGCTAGGCGACGCCGGGAGCCACCTTGATGTCGCACTCCGTGTGTGCCTTGACGTCCTCGACGGTGATACCGGGCGCGAGCTAACCAGCAGGGGAAGAAGCGGCAACAAACTGCAAAGCCACAGTATCTGAAATGAGTGTGCCCGACGCGGGATCTATCAGGCCAACAGACAAGCGACCCTCTTGCGGTGCCTCACCGTCAGTGCCCTCACGACCGTGCCCGGGGATTGGGGAATAATCCGGGGCGGTGACATCCACGTACAACGCATCCAGCCCATTGTCGGCAAGCAACCCATGCACGGTGTCCTTGACCGCCGCCGGCCCACGCTCCGCCACAGAATGCGCGGCAGTCATGATTGCTGCAACAACCACCGCGGCGTCACGACCCGCAGGCGACAACCCGGCATTACGGTTCGACACCGGCACCCCATCCGGCATGCGCACCGTAGGAACCGTATGCACGCGCGTTTCCAAACCGAACCCCCGCAAACAACCCTGGAGTGCCACCAGCAGCGGATAGTCTTTGTCGCCGAGGAACATATCGGTAGCGCCCACCTGCGCGGCCGTGGCAAACAGGCGTGCCAGCAGGGCATCTTCGCCGCGTGTGGCAAGGCGCTGCGCCAGCAGTTCAGGCGAAGGAACCAGCCGCTGCTGCGGGGCGGCGGCCAGAGGGACCACGAAGTCCGCGGACAGATCCGGAGGCACCTCGCCGTCATGGGCGACAACCACGACACCGCCAGTGACCCGACGCGCGGCATCAAGCACCGCAGCGTGGCCCGCATGCCACTGCGACCACACGGGCACCACAACCACAGGCCGGCCCTTGCCCCGGTAGGCCTTGGCGATCGCTCGAATCAAATGCGGCTCAGTGAGCACCCTGGGAGTATGCGTCATAGCTGGGGCCCTTCCGTGGTGTCGGGGATGGTTAGAAGTAGTGCGGCGCGGGCCTGCTTGTAGTTGTTGAAAGCCTCGGCGAACTGCGCGCGACCCTCCGGCGGCAGGGCGATCTGCTCGGGGCGAACACTGGAAAAGAGCAGCTCGGCGATGGTGTATCCCACCGAATCCAGTGCGGTGACCACCAGTGCGTCATCGATGGGAGTGCACAGCATCGGTACATCCGCGGCGATGTCTTTTAAAGCAACATCGTGTGTTCCGATCACCATGGGTGATGACGTCGCGGTGCTCGCCGTCGCAATCACCTGCAGCTCCGCAGGCATGGGTGGATCATCTAGGGGTGAGCATTCGACGTGCCCGGCCTGGCGGAGGATGTCCGCCAAAGCCAAGGTGTCTTCCGTTAAATCGAGCACGTCGAAGCGCAGCGTGCGCCGACCGGTGGCGGGATTCACGGGGTTGGCAGGGGTCACGGGATTTGTAGGGGTGGCCATAGGACGTTAGCTGTTGCCCTGGCTGCGCTTGAGCAACTCAGCTACGGACAGTCCGCCCTGGTGCTCGTCCCGGCGGCGGCGTCCACCGCGAGCCTTGTCCTCCTGGGCGTGCGGTGCCGACTGGGTTTCAGCCTTTACCTCTGGTTTCGGCTGTGGCTTGGGATCCGGCTTTACCTCTGGCTTGGGCTGTGGCTTGGGATCCGGCTTTACCTCTGGCTTGGGCTGCGGCTTGGGGGCCGGCTGTGCTTCTGGCTTGGGCTCGGGTTTTGGTTCCGGTTTCGGTTCCGGCCGCACAGCGGTGGTGTGATCAGCGGAATCATTCTTTGGAGATACCCAGCTGACTTCCGCGAAGGAGGAGGTGTCAAAGTGGCTGTCGCCCCGATCAGAATCGCTTTTCGTGCCGGTCGCCTCAAACTCGCCCGTGACAGGTTCAGCTTCCACTGGCTCTTGGGAATCCTCCGCTTGCGCCGCATTTTGAGTTGCCTCCAGCTCCTGCGGTGGCGCCCACATCGCGGAAATAGTCGGGGTCTCGAAACTCATCACAGTGCCCGTCAACGTCTCGATCTGGCCGCGCACCGCATCCAACTGGGCACGGATCGCAGCCAGAGTTTCGTCCTGGGATGCGCGAAGATTATCAAGATAACGCTGTTCAAGAAGTAATTCCTGCTCGCGGTGAGCAATCTGCTCCTTTTCAAGCTCGGCAACAAAACGCGCCTTCTCGCTACGCAAACGCTCGCGCTCAAACTCGAAACGGCGACGGTAGGAAGCCACCAAAATGAGGCCCAGAATCGCAGCCCACAACGCAAGGATCACCGCGATTTTCATCGCCCCCGTACTGCCGCTAAACAGCATGACAACGGTGCAAATTACCGACAAGCCCACAATGATGCTCAAAAGCAGCGGGCCACGGTCGGGGGTGGGTTGCACGTTGGGTTTCTGTTCAGCCATGCCCACTAATCTACCCCAGTGACTGCTCCATCAGCGCCTGCAAACTGGGTGCGTCGACATCATGATCAAGCAGCGGCAATGTCCACACCAGGACATCCCTAGCATGTTGCCGCAAGTGGCCCAGCGCATCAAGATCCAATTCCCGACGCCGCGCGCACACCCCTGGACGCTTAACAGATGCCTCTTGGCTGGGCGCCTGTTGGTTTGGCACCCGGCTGGGGGTTACCATTGTCTGCATGACTCAAGCCAATAACACCCTAGACCTGCCGGAACAGCTGAAGATTCGCCGCGACAAGCGCGCTAAGCTGCTGGAGTCTGGGGTCGAGGCCTACCCGGTTGAAGTTGACCGCACCATTTCTATTAGCGATTTGCGCAAGCAGTTTGTCGTCAACAAGCCTTCGGATGATGACGCCGCGTCTGCTGCGTCGAAGGTGCCGGAGGGTGCGCGTGTGCTGGAAGTTGGCGAGGAAACTGATGTTGAGGTTGCTATTGCGGGCCGCGTGATTTTTGTCCGTAACACCGGCAAGTTGTGCTTTGCCACGGTGCAAGAGGGCAATGGCACTCAGGTGCAGGCTATGCTATCGCTGGCTGAGGTGGGGGAGGAAGCCTTGGCGGCGTGGAAGCAGGACGTCGATTTGGGCGACTTTGTTTCTGTTCGGGGCCGCGTTATTTCCTCCAAGCGTGGTGAGCTTTCGGTCATGGCTAAGAGCTGGCACATGGCTGCCAAGTCTTTGCGCCCCTTGCCGGTTGCACACAAGGATATGAGCGAAGACAGCCGTGTTCGTCATCGCTACACCGACTTGATTATGCGCGAGCAGGCACGTACCAACGCCATGACTCGTATTAAGGTGATGCGCGCGCTGCGTAATTACCTTGAGTCCCAGGACTTTGTCGAGGTTGAAACCCCGATGCTGCAGACGCTGCACGGTGGTGCTGCCGCACGTCCATTCCAGACCCGTTCCAACGCCCTGGATATTGACCTTTACCTGCGTATTGCGCCCGAATTGTACCTCAAGCGTTGCGTTGTGGGCGGCATCGAGCGTGTCTTCGAGGTCAACCGTAACTTCCGTAATGAGGGTGTGGACTCTTCCCACAGCCCTGAGTTCGCGATGCTGGAGACGTACCAGGCATGGGGTACCTACGACGATGGTGCCGAGATGATCAAGAACTTGATCCAGTTTGTTGCCCGCGAGGTCTTCGGATCCACTACTGTCACCTTGGCTGATGGCAGCGAATACGACCTGGGTGGCGAGTGGAAGTCCATCGAAATGTACCCCTCGCTCAACGAGGCCCTGGCCAGGAAGTTCCCCGGCCAGCCGGAGGTCACCATTGACTCCAGCGTGGACGAGCTCAAAGAAATCGCAAAGGTCATTGGTTTGGATGTGCCGGCCAAGGGCGGTTGGGGACACGGAAAACTCGTCGAGGAAATCTGGGAGCACTTGTGTGAAGACCAGCTGTATGGGCCGATCTTCGTGCGTGACTTCCCGGTGGAGACCTCTCCGCTGACCCGCCAGCACCGCACCAAGCCGGGTGTCACCGAGAAGTGGGACCTCTACGTGCGCGGTTTCGAGTTGGCGACCGGTTACTCGGAGCTTGTTGACCCTGTGATCCAGCGTGAACGCTTCGAGGAGCAAGCCCGCCTAGCGGCTGGTGGCGATGAAGAAGCAATGGTGTTGGATGAGGACTTCCTCGCCGCAATGGAGCAGGGTATGCCGCCGACTGCCGGCTGCGGCATGGGCATTGACCGCCTGCTCATGGCCCTGACTGGTCTGGGTATTCGCGAAACCATCCTGTTCCCGATGGTCAAGCCCGAAGCGAAATAGCCCCGGGCGAGTTAGTAGCGCCGCATTCCAAGGCGGCGCAGCATTTGCTCAACCCCGGCGAGCACTGCGATCAGCACGAAGAACAGCAGGAAGACGCCGGCGGTGTTTTTCAACGCCGCTGCATAACCGAGATCGTTGACGTCGAGGAAGAAATAGGGGTACCAACCTGTCTCGGCGCCCCGGACAAAAGTCCACACGCACCAGATGATGGGAAGGATCAACGCCAATCCGATATTGATGGGGGTAATATCGGCGCGTTTTCTTCGCGGCATCGACAATATCCAGATCACTGGCATCAACACCGGCATAATCATGTGCTCCACCGGGTTGGTGAAACGATATGTTCCGACGCTGGGGGAGCCGTCGGCCAACACGAAGTTGTACACCAGGCCAGTCACCAGCAGCATCATCGCCGCGTCAATCCGGGCGGCTGCGGCCCAGCGGGACTCGTGATTGCCTAGGAAATAGGCCAGGCCCAAACCAGCGCCCACAATGTTCGACCACAGGGTGAAATAGGAATAGGTGGCAATCAACTTTTGCCCCGGGGTGTCGAACGCCGGGAACTCTTCGAAAGGATTGCGCGCATTATGGACACCGCTGACAACTACAGCAGCCGTCGCGAGAAGAAAAGCGATGAGGCCCAACACCCGCACAACGGTGCTGTTGTGGGTGAGATGCTGGGGGGTCGCGGCGTCATGATCCGCAATCTCAAAATTATTCACAGCGGCTAACTTTAGTGTGACAAAAACGGATAGAGAGCAAGTGTGGCTAAATAGCCCCAATATGAGGTAAAGCTTGAAAATTCCTGAGAATTGCGATAACTTGGCCGACGGAAGCCTCTATGCTTACCCTTTATACTTACCATGTAAGGAAGACTATGCACAGCATTTTCGGGCACTCGCCCAAGAATACGCGCCGCAAGATGGTCTCGCTAATCGCAGCCACAGGCATCGCGTTCGGCAGCGTCATCGCACCGCAGTCCGCAGCAGCGGTGGAAACCTGCGCTGCAACGACCACCGAGATCCCGCGCGCAATCACCGACGTTCACATCCTAGCCGACGGCAAAGAAACAGACACCTTCACCAAGGGGCAGTTCGTCGACATCAAGTTCGACTGGAACTCCCCCGGAACTACTTTGAAGGCCGGAAGCTTCTTCACCATCCAGGTTCCTCAGGAATACTTCGGCTCCGGACAAAAAGCCGTCCCGACCTTCCCCATTCACGCGGAAGGCAGCTCCGAGGTTATCGGCTGCGGTAGCTACGGATCCGACGGCACCCTCACCGTGGTGTTCAATGAAAAGGTTGAAGGCTTACAAAACCCGCGCGGTTGGGTCAGCGTTGGCGCAATCGTCAGCGGTAAGGAAAACGAGGCTGACAAGCCTTCCAAGGTGACCTTCAAGGACGTCAAGTCCATTGATATCAACATTAAGCCGAGCGTCGGTGCCGCAAACTGGATCTTCCGCAAGGACGGCTGGTTGACCTTGCCCACGGACCACGAGTACTTCAGCTTGCAGAAGATGTTGTCTTGGCGCTTGAACGTGCCTGCCTACGACAAAGAGCTGCACAACCTGGTCATCACCGACGATTCCGCCGATCCCAAGTGGTACTTCAACTGTGATGCCACCAAGGCAAACCTGAAGATGACCGAAGGTCTTGGTGGTCCCGAGATTAAAGACATCCGGTGGACCCTTGAATGCGAGAAGGAAAAGGTCACCATCAAGGTGCCCACCGTTCCCGCAAATCGCAACATCGTTTTCGGCAACATGATCGGTGCAGCTGACAAGCTGGTAAACGGTACTTACACCAACACCGCTACCGGCGACGCTGACGAGATCAAGACGATCAGCACCAACCAAGATTCCGTGGACGTTCGCGCGGCAGGTGCTGCCGATGCGGATACCCCCACCACGCCTCCTACGAAGCCGTCTGAGCCGACCACGCCTCCTACGAAGCCGTCTGATCCGTCCACGCCTCCTACGAAGCCGTCTGATCCGTCCACGCCTCCTACGAAGCCGTCTGATCCGTCCACGCCTCCTACGAAGCCGTCTGATCCGTCCACGCCTCCTACGAAGCCGTCTGATCCGTCCACGCCTCCTACGAAGCCGTCTGAGCCGACCCCGCCTTCCACTCCCCCGAGCAGCAGCGAGATTCCTTGGTGGCTCATCCTGATCCCCTTCGTTCCGCTGATCCCGCTGATCATGGGTGGCGGTTCTTCCACCCCGCAGGTTGGCCCCAGCACGCCCGCTCAGCCGACACAGCCCACCCCCGTGAAGGGTCTGCCTAAGACCACCACCGAGGCTCCGGCCGCTCCGGTGAAGGGCATCGAAAAGTCCAATCCGACTCCGGCTGCTACTCAGGCGCCTGCTCAGGCTCCCCGCAAGCAGCTGGCCGCTACCGGTGCTAACACCGCAGGCTTGATGTTTGTAGCAGCGTTGCTTGGCTTGGCTGGCATTGCTCTAATCCGACGCAAGAAGGCTTAAAACTTAAAGGTTTTCGCCCTTCGCGTTGAATAGCAACGGCACTCTGGTGATGGTTATCCATCCCGAGTGCCGTTTTGCTATTTCCTGCGATTCTCCACCGATTTTTCATGGTGTTCGCTACCGGCGTACAGGTAGAAAAATGCCTATTGACCAGCGATTTTACGCGTCGTTTGTCTCTGATTGGCTGTGGAGGCCCTTTTTGTTGCAATGCCGGGCCGAATCCCGCGTTACAGTGAGTGCATATATCGACACGTTTAGGTTAAAGGGGTTTTGGTATGTTTGAGCGGTTCACCGACAGGGCACGGCGAGTAATCGTCCTTGCTCAAAATGAAGCACGGATGCTTAACCACAGTTACATCGGTACCGAGCACATCCTCCTCGGTTTGATCCACGAGGGTGAAGGTGTAGCCGCGAAGGCACTAGAGTCCCTCGGCATTTCCCTGGCTGCTGTGCGCCAAGAGGTTGAAGAAATTATCGGCCACGGCACCACCCCTCCCAAGGGGCATATCCCGTTTACTCCCCGCGCTAAGAAGGTCCTTGAGCTCTCGCTGCGCGAGGGTCTGCAAATGGGGCACAAGTACATCGGTACTGAATTCCTCCTCCTTGGCCTCATCCGCGAAGGCGAAGGCGTAGCGGCCCAGGTATTAGTCAAGCTCGGCGCCGACCTGCCCAGGGTTCGCCAGCAGGTTATCCAACTGCTGTCGGGCTATGAGGGCAACGGCGGCTCCCCAGAGGTAGAAGACTCCGGCGATACCGTCGGTGCAGGCTCCGGCTCCCGAACCATGGGCGGTCCCGCGTCCTCCGGTGGAGTGGGCGAACGCTCCAACTCCTTGGTTCTAGACCAGTTTGGCCGCAACCTCACCCAAGCCGCCAAGGACGGCAAGCTCGACCCAGTGGTGGGTCGCGAAAAGGAAATTGAGCGCATCATGCAGGTGCTGTCTCGCCGAACCAAGAACAACCCCGTATTGATCGGTGAACCCGGTGTCGGTAAGACCGCCGTAGTCGAAGGCCTCGCACTCGACATCGTTAACGGCCGCGTGCCCGAAAACCTGCGCGACAAGCAGCTTTACAGCCTCGACCTGGGCTCCCTTGTTGCAGGGTCCCGTTACCGCGGTGACTTCGAGGAACGCCTCAAGAAGGTTCTGAAGGAAATCAACCAGCGCGGTGACATCATCCTGTTTATCGACGAGATTCACACCCTGGTTGGCGCAGGTGCCGCAGAAGGCGCAATCGACGCGGCGTCATTGCTGAAACCCAAACTGGCTCGTGGTGAACTGCAGACCATTGGTGCAACCACCCTCGATGAATACCGCAAGCACATCGAAAAGGACGCCGCGTTGGAACGCCGATTCCAGCCCGTCAACGTCCCCGAGCCCAGTGTCGACCTGACCATTGAGATCCTCAAGGGTCTGCGCGACAGATACGAAGCGCACCACCGTGTGTCCATCACCGACTCTGCGCTGGCGGCTGCTGCGAACCTTTCGCACCGCTACATCAATGACCGCTTCTTGCCTGACAAGGCCGTCGATCTTATCGACGAAGCCGGCGCACGCATGCGCATTAAGCGCCTGACCGCACCGCAGTCGTTGCGCGACGTCGACGAAAAGATCGCCGACGTGCGCCGCCAAAAAGAAGCAGCTATCGACGCCCAAGACTTCGAAAAGGCTGCCGGCCTGCGCGATATCGAACGCCAGCTGCATGAGGAGCACGCTGAAAAGGAAAAGGCGTGGCGCAACGGCGAACTTGAGGAAATCCTTGAGGTCGGCGAAGAGCAGATCGCCGAAGTCCTCGGCAACTGGACCGGCATCCCCGTGGTCCAGCTGACGGAGGAAGAATCTTCACGTCTGCTCAAGATGGAAGAAGAACTCCACAAGCGCATCATTGGTCAAGACGACGCAGTCAAGACTGTCTCCCGCGCCATCCGCCGCACCCGCGCAGGCCTGAAGGACCCCAAGCGTCCCAGCGGTTCCTTTATCTTCGCCGGCCCCTCCGGCGTGGGTAAAACCGAGCTGTCCAAGGCCCTAGCGGAGTTCCTCTTCGGCGACGAAGAAGCGCTCATCCAGATCGACATGGGTGAGTTCCACGACAAGTTCACCGCCTCCCGCCTGTTCGGTGCACCCCCCGGATACGTAGGCTACGACGAAGGCGGCCAGCTGACCGAAAAGGTGCGCCGCAAGCCCTTCTCTGTCATTCTCTTCGACGAGATCGAAAAGGCACACAAGGAGATCTACAACACCCTCCTGCAGGTGCTTGAGGAAGGCCGCCTCACTGACGGCCAGGGTCGCGTGGTGGACTTCAAGAACACCGTCATGATCTTTACCTCCAACCTTGGAACGCAGGACATTTCCAAGGCTGTGGGCATGGGCTTCTCCGGTACCGGCGAGCAGGACGAAACCGGCCGCTACGAACGCATGAAGAACAAGGTGCACGACGAGCTGAAGAAGCACTTCCGCCCCGAGTTCTTGAACCGCATTGATGACGTCGTGGTGTTCCATCAGCTCACGCAGGATCAGATTGTCGACATGGTTGATCTGCTTCTGGGCCGCGTGTCTAAGGCTCTGGATGAAAAGGATATGGGCCTGGAGGTCAGCGATCAGGCAAAACAGCTGCTTGCAAAGCGTGGCTTCGACCCGGTCCTTGGTGCACGCCCGCTGCGCCGCACCATCCAACGAGAGATCGAAGACGCGTTGAGCGAAAAGATCCTGTTCGGTGAGATCGGTGCAGGCGAGATCGTAGTAGTCGATGTGGAGGGCGAAGACCCAACCTCTGCCAAGGCCACCTTGACGTTCTCCGCCAAGCCGAAGCCCCTGCCAGAGCTGTCGGATGTTAGCCACGAGGTAGCTGACGCGATCCGCCAGGTTTCGGAAGCATCGGAGCAGCCCGTGCCGGAGGATTCCACCGCTGAACAGTTGGAAATCGACAATGCCATTGCGCTGGCTGATGAGGAATCCGACGGCGATAGCAACTAGCCTCTACAATCCTTATACAGTGGGCTAGACAACCAGCACGAGGAGCACAACATGGCACGCAAGAGCATCACCCCAACGGGACTGAACTTCCGCAAACGTAAAAAAGTCGGTAAGAACTCCTGGATCAACGTATCCGGCTCTGGTGTGTCCGGCTCCACAAAGCTGGGTCCGGTTACCGTCAACAGTCGCGGTGGCCTGTGGGTGCGACTTCCTGGTGGCTTCACCTTCCGGGGACGCTGGAAGAAGTAAACCGCTGACGTAGCGCCAAAAGACAAGCCGTGGTTAGAACCTCTAATCACGGCTTCTTTGTGTCTTGCTGAGGGTTTTAGGCTGGCAGAGCGAAACCAGTGTCTAGTTGTTCAACTAGGCCGTCTTCTAGGAGACCAAGCAGAGCGCGGTCTCGTTGTGCAGCATCGGGCCACAGCAGATCGATGGTGCCTTTTGTAACGGGGGAGTCGGATTCGCGCAGAGCCTTCATGATGATGCCGCGCACCTGCCTGTCAGTTCCCGCGAATTTCTGCACTCGTTTTTTCGCCTGCGCCAGCTCCTGCTCTGAGGGGGCGGGCGCTCCTGCCAGCTGCCAGGCACAAGACGCCTGAATGGGGCAGTGTCCGCAATCGGGTGATGACGCCGTGCATACCAACGCCCCAAGCTCCATCATTGCGACAGAGAAAGTCGGCCCGTGAACGTCGTCGGGCGCGGCGTCAACAAGTGCTTGTTGCTTCCTTAAGTCAGAGGCTCTTGCCGGGCTTTGAAGATAATTTCCGGACACGGCGCGGGCGTAGACTCTGCGCACATTGGTGTCGACGACGGCGACGTTGTGGTCGTAGTGGAAGCACAGCACTGCTCGCGCCGTGTAGTCCCCAATACCTGGCAGTGCCAGTAGCTCCGCCAAGTCTTCTGGAACGGGCTCGGAACCTTCCCTTGCGTTCGATTCGGCGCCGTATCGGGCGGTGATTTCCTGGGCGCATTCGTGAAGCCGGAGGGCGCGACGGGGGTAACCTAAAGAACCCCACGCGCGGAGAATGTCAGCCCGCGATGCCGCTGCAAAGTCTTGCGGGGTGGGCCATCGATCCATCCACTGCTGCCAAATCGGTTGCACCCTGGCGACGGGGGTTTGTTGGCTCATCACCTCTGAAACAAGAACACCCCAGGCTGTTGTGCCTGGTCGTCGCCATAGCAGGGGGCGGGCGTTGGCCGCATACCAATCGCACAGTGCGCGGTAATCGAACTGTGTTGGTCGGCTGGGGGCGTGGTTTCGAGCGTTCATACTAAGTGTGTCAGTGTTCCAGAAATAGCCAGCGGAAGCCAAGCTAAGTAGTTAGCGAGGGTGTCGTGGGGCACAATGTTTCTCATGAGAAATGCTGAGCGGACACCACACGCGATTTGGGAAGCCTTGCAGGCGGGCAACCGTCGTTTTATGAACTTCGAGGAAACGCGACCAAACCAAGATCACCGTCGCCGCGTGGAGCTCACCGCGGGCCAGGAACCCTGCGCAGTTGTTCTGGCCTGCTCGGATTCCCGCGTGCCGGTGGAGATGATCTTCGACCAGGGCTTGGGCGACATCTTCGTCATCCGTACAGCCGGGGAGATCATTGACTTGGCGGTGCTTGGCTCGCTTGAATATGCGGTGCAAGGTTTGCATGTGCCCCTGATTGTGGTGCTCGGCCACGAATCCTGTGGCGCAGTCGCTGCGACGCAAGCTGCCTTGGATGGCCACGAAATCCCGGGTGGCTTCCAGCGCGTGCTGATCGAAAAAGTCAGCCCCTCCATTCTGGAAGCCCGCGCCATGGGCAAGTCCACCACAGAAGAGTTCGAGGCCCACCACGTGGCGGAGACCGTCGACCAGATCATGAGCCGATCGCCGGAGATCAAAGCCGCAGTCGCCAAAGGTCGCATGGGTATCGTCGGCGTGCGTTACCGACTGTCCGATGGCCTGGCGGAGCCTGTGGTTGAAATCGGCGTGGAAGCCTAAGCTTCGCGCATCCGCGGGCTAGTGTGTGCAGTGTGACTGAACACAATCGTCTGCCCAAGGTTATTTACGTACGACGTCGCGTTGCGGCGGTCGTCGTACTCCTTGCTGTTGTCGCGCTGCTGCTCGGGGTGATGCAGCTGTTTTCCAACCGTTCAGCCGACCAGCCAGATCAGTCGGCCGCAGCAGTGACATCCGATGCACCATACCCGGCAAAGGGGACCGATGGGGCGTCGGCAGGCAAAGACGGTGACGACAAGGCGGCGTCATCGGATAAAAAAGATGCCGACAAAGCTGACAAGGAGAGCAAAGACGCAGGCGACAAAGCTGACAAGGCTGACAAGGACTCGAAAGACGACAAGGATTCAGCGGAAGAGCCCAAAAAGCAGAGCTGTGAACTGTCCGACCTGCAGATTAGCGCCACCAGTGACAAGCCCTCCTACGAGGAAGGGCAGCTGCCCGAGTTCTACATGACGGTGAAAAACCCCACCGCCGCGGACTGCACCATCGACCTTCGCGACAACCCCCTGCGTTTTGAAGTCTATAACCTGTCCACCAACCGTCGCGTCTGGTCCGACCTAGACTGCAACCAGCCGGTAGACGGAACCTCCAGGATCTTCCCCGCAGGTTCCGAACGCTACTACCGCGCAGTGTGGTCGCGCACCGATTCCGAGCCCGGACAATGCGGCCAGCGCAACCCGGTGCCGGCAGGGTCTTACTTCCTGCACACCGTCATTGGCAACAACCCTTCCGAGGCGCATCCCTTTAACCTGCTGTAACCGCCTGAAAAGAAGCTGAAAATTTTTAGTTTCAGCCCCGGGCACTAGAGGTTATTTCTTAAGGAACTCCAGTGCCTGCGCCACAGTCGACACCTCGCTGACAACCAGCGGGGTGTCTTTTGCTTGCACGCTTCCACGCGGAACGATCGCGCGTTCAAAGCCCAGACGGGCGGCCTCAGCGAGCCTCTTGTCACAACTGGGCACCCGACGGAGCTCGCCGGCGAGGCCAATTTCCCCGATCACGATTGTGCGCTGCGGCAGGGGAGTGCGGGTTAGTGCTGACGCCGTGGCCATCGCTACCGCCAAGTCGGCCGCGGGCTCACCGATCTTCATGCCGCCAACGGTAGCGATGTAGACCTCCTTGTCGGCGGTTTGCAGGCCGGCGCGCGCCGCTAGAACCGCCAGCACCATCGGCGCACGGGTGGAATCCAGACCCGTCACTGCGCGCCGAGGGTTCTTCGCCGGTGTCTCCATCAGGAGTGCCTGAATCTCTGCCAGGATTGGCCGCACCCCGTCCATCGCTACGGTAATGGCTGTCCCATCCGGGGTGGCGTCACGAGAGGAAAGGAACAACCCACTTGGATCGCTGACTTCCCGGATGCCGTTCGCAGTTTGTTCAAAACAGCCGACCTCATCGGTAGCGCCGAAGCGATTCTTCAAACCCCGAAGCATGCGGAGTGAGGAGTGCTTGTCGCCCTCGAAGTGCAAAACCACATCGACCAGGTGCTCCAGAACTCGAGGACCAGCGACATTTCCATCCTTGGTCACATGTCCCACCAGAATCACTGAGACTCCGGTGGTTTTAGCCAGGGTGGTTAACGCTGCGGTCACTGCACGAGACTGGGCGACGCCGCCAGGCACGCCTTCCACACCCGGTGCATGCATAGTCTGCACAGAGTCGACCACGATCAGCGTTGGTTTTAGCTTATCTACATGGTGGAAGATGGTATCCAAGTTGGATTCGGCAACCAGCAGCAAGTTCTCGTCCAAAGCTCCGGTGCGTTCAGCGCGCAAACGTACCTGGCCCGTCGACTCCTCGGCGGTGGCGTACAGCACCTTGTTTTGTCCATTGTTCTCGCGCGCCGAATGCGCCGCGACGTCAAGAAGCAGTGTGGACTTGCCCACACCAGGTTCGCCGGACAGCAGAACAACCGAACCCGGTACCAAACCGTTACCAAGAACACGATCCAGCTCAGCTATGCCCGTCGTCGTAGCTGTGGTCGCGTCTACGGGGATCGATGTGATCGGCTGAGGAGTAGTCGACTGCCCAGAAACTGCCTGTGTGGAGGGCTGCGAAGGAAGCTGTTCATTCAAGGTTCCCCAGGCCCCGCACTCTGGGCAACGACCAAGCCACTTAGGGGCCTGGTAACCGCAATCGGTACACACGTGGACGGGACGAACTTTCTTAGCCATGTTTCTAAGGTTAGGCCATCCCGCGAAGCTTAGAGTCGACTGAGAATTGATTAGGAGAACCTGAGAATCACGTGTACTGTTAGAAGGTGGAAAGTTCTGTACTTAATGTGCTTCTGCTGAGTTTTGGTACAAGCGCACCCACACAGGTTTGGAGGATCTATGTCAATCAGAGTGCTCTCTAGGCGTGCTCTAGCATTGGCTGCTTCCATTCTCATGGTTGGTTCCATGGGATTGAACGCACCACTGCCAGCGGCGCACGCCCAAGTAGCTGCCGGCGAAAACACTGCGCCACCAGCGGCCCCTGCGGTCGCACCTTCTAACTCGGTGCAGTATGAGCAAGGCGATGGAGTTATCCAATTCAGCCTTGCTCTGCTCGAGGCCGGCGTCGGCCAGGACAAGGATGGCTCCTGTGTCATCAACTCGTCCATGGGCTACGCAATCGGTGACGACAGCGTCAAAGACAACGTCGCCTGCGCAGGTAGTGGCGCGAAATACCAGTTCAGTATGAGTGTGAACTCCGGTAGCGAAGACCGTGTTGTCACTATTCGCCCCCGCTGGGTTGGCCAAAAAGCCCGCGAAGGCTTCCCCGAGCCCACTCGCACCCCGGTGTACAAGTCCGAAGTGCTAAACCTCACCGGTGCTACCGTGACGGACAACAAAGATGGCACCTACACCATCCGATTCCTGCCGACCCAGGGCAACACTCAGGTGCTTGGCTGGTTCGGCTCCGCCACGACTGAGAATCCCAACCGCGTGATGGAAACCCAGGCTGGTGATTTCAGCCTCGGTGCAGATATCTACGAAGGCCCAAGCGCTAACGGCAAGCTCATCGGTGTGCTGAAGGCCGACCGCGATCTGCGCATCGTCGAAGCCAACCGCATGGACCAGACGATCAACCAGACCTACGAGGACACCAGCCCGACATACCTCGGTGGTACTCCTGCGAACCTTGGGCCTGGAGCCGATACTTCCGTACTGTGTGAAGCAGATGGCAACAACGATATTGACCCCGGTAAGCCCTACCGTGGCATCAGCGCATGGTCTAACCTGACCAACTCGTGGAACATCATGGATGCCAATGCCTACCCCCGGAAGAACGCGAATGGCAAGAGCTACAAACCCGAACTTGGCCTTTACAATGCGCCATCCTCCGATAGCCTGACCCGCTATACCCTGCAGTTGCCGGAGAAGTTCAAAGGCCGTGCGGGAGAAATTATCGGGTACTACAACGGTACGAAAACCACCGTTAAGCTGGATGACCAGGGAAACCCCTACATTCAGGAGCGTTACACGACCAGCCCGGGTACGCGCGGCGAGCGTGCTCCTTTCAAATTCTTCATCCCCGAAGACATGTTCCAAGAGGGTAAGAATGAATTCATTACCCGCATGGACACTGTGGACAAAGAAACCGGCAAGCTAGGCCCGGTTAAATCCTACAACGGTGTCCCTGCTGAATTCCCTGAGGTTGCACCCAAGTGGTTGGATCAGGACCCAGGCAACACTCTTACTTGCACCGATAGCACCACAGATCCCAAGAGCAACACTGGTCCCGGCAAGGGGATGGCTAACAATAACTGCGCCAAGCAGGTTGTTGAAAAGGTGACTTACGACTGCTCTGCCGAGCCCGGAAGCTCCGGCTGTGTTCCTTTCACAAAGAACGACACGGTTGCTTCTTCCAGCCTGAAACTTCCCGATAACCCCAGGGCCCCGCTCAACGATAGCTGGGTTAACCTCAGCCTGTCGCCAGCTAACGCCTCCAGCAACGCTGCGGTGTGCGTTGGCTGGAAGCGCGGCGAGCAGCGCATCAGCCTCGATTATGGTATCGCTGCAAACGGCCGTCCCCTCGGCGAGGTCTTTGCCAACGCTAAGGTCTACATCACTGACCAGCCCGCCGACGGCAACAACTGTGGCGAGATCAAAGACTGGACACTCGTAGCCGATTACGCCAACGGCGTGAACAACTTCCGTGACATGAGCAAAGAATGGAACCAGAAGGCCACCGGCCTCTACATCGTTCTTCCCGGTGAGAAGGCAGTTACTAGCCCCACCACCCTGCGCTACCGTGTCGAAGGTGCTGACCCTGCAGTCATCGCAACCGCCATCAAGGACGACCACACTAACCCCGGTCCCAACGAGGCCGGTGTCATCAACCTTGAAGGTGCTAAGTACGTCACTACCCCGAACTTCGCTAGCGTGAAGACTGCTTGTGGCCCGGCCTCACCTGTGGCCAGCAGCCGCATATACTTCTCCACCCCTTCTGCGGGTGTCAACAACTCCTACCTCAGCCGGACTGATCCCGCGATCAAGTCGCTCGGACGCCAAAAATACGAATACCGTGGGATCCCGTCCCTCGGCTTCAACAACGGCAGCGCCTACCTGAGCTCCAAGACCATGAAGGAAAGCTTGGGTGAAGAAGGCTACGCGGATTACCTGAAGAAGCGCGAAGAGCAGAACCTTCCCCCGGAGCAGGTTATCCACCGTGTGTACATCTCCAAGTGCCTCGATGTTGTTCCTGCCGAACTGCCCCCGAATGCGCGTTTCATTCAGGACACACCCAAGTCTAATAATCCCCAAGACTGTGGTTTTGACGCAGGTCGTTACATCGAACAAACCTGGGCGCTGTCCGCAGATCCCAGCGACGACCCCTTCATGCAGCCCTTCCTCATGCAGAAAACAGTTGACGCTCAGCAGGAAAAGAGCAGTTGGTTCTACAGCTACTGGGGCATGATGACCCATGGTGACTTCAAGGGCGATCCCCGTAGCTTCCACGTCTATACCCCGGTGTGGGCAGGCCCCGGCCAGCGCTTCAACGTGCTGTCTGAATGGCGCCTGACTGGCACGCCTGCGATCACAGATCCCAGTGGTGGACAGACGCTCACCGTCAACCAAGGTCTGGTCAACAGCCGATCGCCGAAGGTTGATGCTAACGCTACAAACAATCCCACGTGGGATATGAAGCCGCAGCCGGTGCCCGGCAATTACACGCCTTTGAGGAGCGCCACCAAGTATGACACCATCGTCATCCCGCAGGCTACAGTGGCTCAGCTGTCCAAGTCTGTCATTGACCCCTTGGTGCCTACGCGCACCGATTTCACCCATGCGGTGAACATCGTCAACTACAGCACCGGACAATTCGGCGCGACCGAGTTCATCGACGTCCTCCCTTACAACGGTGATGGGCGTAACCTTGACGGCCAGTCCGAGTCCACCGGTGCAGAGGGCGAAGGCACCGACTTCCACGGCCAGTACTGGTTGGACGAACTGCCCGAATACGTCGGCGACGACCAGAACCTCCCGGTCCAGTTCACCACCGATGACCCCAAGAAGGTCTCGATGTGTCCGTCCACGGCTAACGCCTCGGATATCGAGCTGTGCCGCGCGATGTTCAAACGCCCAGGTGTGGGCGATCTTGACTCCAAGCCGAATACCACTGCTTGGCGCGACCTCACCCAAGAAGAGTTGGAAAAGTACAAGGAATCCGCAAAGGCCGGTGGCGAAAAGATCACCGCACTGCGATTCCGCTCAAAGACTTTCCTGCCCGAGTCTAACCGGACCTACTACCTGCACTTCGATGCAAAGGACAACCGTGCGGGCGATCGTTACCGTAACCAGATCGGCGTCTACGTTGTCACCGAAACAGAGATGTACTCCCGTGCTAACGCTGGTCCTCAGCCGGCAGCCGTTCAAACCGAGGTTTACGCAGGTCGCATCAGTGGCAACATCTACCAAGACGTTGACAAGGATGCATCACGCGGTTCTGAAGAAGAGCCGTCGCCCAACGGTCGCATTGTTGAGCTGCTTAAGTGCACCACCAACAAAGCTGGCGAGGTCGAAAACTGTGACGAGGTTTACCAGACCATCACCCTCGGTGAAGGCAAGCTGAACCAAAACGGTCACTACGAATTCGACAACCTGCCCGCAGGTACCTACAAGGTTCGCGTGAAGCCTCTCGATGATCAAGAGATCAACACCGAGGCTGGCAAGAACCCTGAAAACAACGGCACCTGGGAATCCGGTACCCAAGTAATCCAGGGAATTTCCCCCGCTCAAAATGGTGGTCAGGAAGAGCAAATCCGTGACATCAACTTCGGTTACTGGGTGGCTAGCCCAAGCGTCACTGTGGCGAAGTCTGTCAATGATCCGGAAGACAAGCGAACCGCTGACGGCGAAGCAACCTTCACCATCGAAGGCGAAAACGACGGCGATGTTCCGCTGACCGAAGTTAAGCTCGACGACCAGTGGGCCAAGGACACCGAGAGTGAAAAACTCAAGAATCAACTGACCTGCGTCATCACCAACTCCGAAGGCACCGCCTACGTAGGTGAAGACCTTAAAGCCAAGGGCGACCTGCTATCCGAGCAAGGCGCAAACCTGGCAGTCGGCGACAAGTACTCCTGCACCGTCACTTGGAGCAAGGTCACTCAGGAAGACATCGACCTCGAAGCCATCCTGAAGAACACCGCATCCATCACCGGTAAGTACAAGAGCAAGGTCGTCACCCCGGATCCGTCCTCGGTGATTGTCCCCATCGTCGAACCCGGCCCCGCTCTGGAACTCACCAAGCAGGTACGCCCAGCTGACCAAGGCCCCGAAGCTCTCAGCGATCGCGTCATCCGCGACAACAAAGAGGCAGCAGCCTTCGTCATCACCGGCCGTAACACCGGTAACGTCACCCTGCACAATGTCACCCTGGAGGACAGCAAGCTTTCCAACGAAGCACCCGTCACCCTTGACAACTGTGTAGCGCTCGACGCTGAAGCTGGCGCTGAAGACGCACCGAAGCTCAACGTCACTGACGGCAAGCTCACCCTCGCCCCCGGCGCAGGCTTCCAGTGCACCGTCGAATACACCGTCAACCAGAAGGACGTCGACAACCGCAAGGACATCGACAACACCGCAGTGCTGAAGGGCAAGACTCGACCCGACAACGCAGAGAAGAACCGCGACGTCGTGACCGAGAAGAAGACCGCAACCATTGAGGTGCCCGTATACAAGCCCTCCATCGCCCTGACCAAGACCGCCGAAGTCAAGCAAGACGACCAGGCAATCGAAGGCAAGGCACTGGCAGGCGAAACCGTCGAATACAGCTTCGATGTGCACAACACCTCCAAGGTCACGCTGCGAAACGTCACCTTGGCAGACGAGAAGGTCAGCGACCTCAAGTGCCCGAAGACTGAACTGGCACCCGATGAGCACATGACGTGCACCGCAACCCACGTGCTCACCCCGCAGGATGCAGAAGCCGACACCTACGACAACACCGCCACAGTGACTGGCGAGAACGTCCAAGGTGAAAAGGCAGAAGCAACCTCCGAGGCCAAGGTCGTCGTCGGTACCCCCAAGGTTGATCTGGCCAAGTCCATCAAGGACAAGAAGGACAGCTACAACTTCGGCGATCAGATCGTCTACGAGATCACCGTGACCAACACTGGCACCACGGACCTCAATGACGTCGTAATCACCGACGTATTCACCCACGAACGCCCAGGCGCAGACATCGTCTGCCCCGACGGCTTCGACCCGGCAGCCGGCACTCTTGCACAGGGCACCAAGGTCACCTGCACCGTCACCACCGAGGTGACCCAGGAAGACCTAGACACCCTCACCAAGATCGACAACCGTGCCGACGTCAGCGCCAAGTACCGCACCGCGGACAACGTCGTCGAGACCGAAGAGCAGAAGAAGGCCAACAACGAAGCCAGCGCACCGCTGAACGTCAAGGCCTCCATCAAGCTCGAGAAGTCCATCGTCGAACCCAAGGCGCTGTACGCACAGGGCGAGCCCGTCACCTACAAGTTCGTCATCACCAACACCGGTACCCAAACCCTCGACAACCCGAAGGTTCTGGACTCCAAGCTTGGCGCAGACGAAATCTCCTGTGGTGAAGGCCCCATCGCCCCCAACGCCAGCGTTGAATGCACAGCTGACTACAAAGTCAGCGCAGAAGACGCTGCAACCAACGGCAAGATCGAAAACGTGGCAACCGCCAACGCGACCAAGCCCGGACAGAACGCCGACACCCCGCTCGCAGAGCGCGTGAAGTCGGAAGAATCCAAGGCGACCTTCAATACCGGTACCCCGAAGCTGGAGATCGCCAAGGCCGTCACCTCTGAAAAGCAGGTTGACCTGGTCAAGGGCAACAAGGTCACCTGGAAGGTCACCGTCACCAACCCGGCTGACGCCATCACCCCGGTAGACAACGTCGTCGTCAACGACCCGATGTTCGCCGACGCGGAAGACGTCTACTGCATGGTCGACGGCCGACGCATCGATGGCCTTGAAATTGGCACCCTTGCTATCGGTCAGAAGGCTGAATGCTTCGGCACCACGACCGTTACCCAAGACGAGGTCGACGCTGGCGAACAGATCGTCAACACCGCCTCCACCGCCGGTAACTTCGGTGAAAACAAGGTCGAGGGACCCCAGGCAGAAGCTAAGGTTTCTGTCTCCTCCAAGGCCGGCATCAAGCTGACCAAGACCGTGGTTGACCCCAAGCCGATCTACGTCGAAGGCGACGAAGTCGAATACAGCTTCGTTGTTGAAAACACCGGTGACGTGACCCTGCATGACGTCAAGGTCACCGACCCGATGTTCGAAAACGGCGTCACCTGTGAACAAACCGAGCTCGCGCCCGGCGCCAAGACCACCTGCACCGCCGACAAGCACGTCGTCACCGCAGAAGAGGCAGACAGCCCCACCCTGGTCAACAAGGCAACCGTTGTCGGCCTAAAGCCGAACAACAAGGTTCACAACAATGACCCGGTTAAGGACGAAGACGACGCAACCGTCGACATCGGCAAGCCCAGCTTGGCGATCGACAAGGCAATCGCAAACCCCGGCCCCTACAAGGCTGGCGAGAAGGCAACCTTCACCATTAAGGTCACCAACGACGGCCCGACCGACCTGACCGACGTGAAAATCACCGATGACATGGACGGTCACGACGTCGACCTCAACTGCCCCGAAGGTGCAGACAAGATCGCCAAGGGTGATTCCGTAACCTGCGAAGCTACGATCACCGTCACCCAAGACGACGTCAATGCCGAAAAGCCGCTCACCAACACCGCCACCGCCGAAGGCAAGACCAATAAGGCGAAGGCACCGAAGAAGAGCGACTCCGCCACCATCACCGTGGCCAACGCCAAGAAGTTGGAGCTGGAAAAGACCATCACCAACAAGCCCGAAGGCGAACAATTCGTCGAAGGTGACACCGTCGAATACGGCTTCGTTGTCCGCAACGCCGGCGACGTCACCCTAAAGGACATCAAGGTTTCTGACCCGATGTTCGGCGAAGCCTTCGACTGTGGCGGTGGCGAACTGGCACCCGGTGACGAGCGCACCTGCGTCGCCAAGACCCACAAGGTCACCCCGGAGGAAGCAGAAATGGGTCTCGTGCCCAACACTGCAACCGCCAGCGGCAAGACCACCGGTGGATCGACTCCTGGTGGTCAAGACGTCAAGTCCAATCCGTCGACCGCTAACTTCCGCACCGGCATCCCTGCACTGACCATCGACAAGGTCGCGGATAACCCGGACGCAGAACGCGAGGCAGGCGATACCGTCAACTACACGATCACCGCGAAGAATGCTGGTAACACCCGCATCGACAACGTGATCATCACCGACGACGTTATCGCCGGCATGCTGGAAGACCCCGAGCGCGAAGCCACCATCACCTGTGATGATGACGCCGCATGGGGCGGCGCAGGCGCAAGCCTCCCGGCTGGCGGAAGCATCGTCTGTAAGGCCTCCTTCAAGGTGCTGCAGTCCGATGTGGACTCCTACGACTGGTCTGTCAACATCGCTGGCGTGTCCGGCAAGTACGGCAACAAGAAGGTCACCCCGGTTCAGGCCGAAGCAAAGGTGCCCTTCAAGGAACAGACCCCGCTGCTGAAGCTCACCAAGACGATCGACAACCTGCAGGAGCCCTACGTGGCTGGCGACAAGATTCGCTACACCTTCAAGGTCGAAAACGTCGGTGAGACCTCGATCAGCAAACTTGTCATCAAGGACAAGATGCTCGAAGACAACGGCATCACCGTCACCTGTGAAGCAACCGACTTGGCTGCTGGTGCAGAAACCATGTGCCACTCCGATTCTGACTACACGGTGACCGAAGCTGACGTCGCAGCAGGCACTGTCAACAATGTGGCTACCGTTGCAGGTACCACGCCGATCCGCGCGATCAGCAACATTGTGCCCCTCAACCCGATCGAGCCGAAGCCCAAAAAGCCCAGCACGGTTGAGTCTGAGGAATCCAGCACAACCGCCCGTACCGGCAAGTCTGCACTGACCCTGACCAAGGACGCTAGCCCGGTTCTAGTGAAGGCTGGTAACACCATCACCTACACCCTCACTGTCGCCAACACAGGCTCCACCGAGCTGAACAATGTTGGTATCAACGATCCGATGGCGGCCAAAGGTCAGCTCAAGTGTGCAGATCCTGCAGTGGCAGAAGGCACCGCAACCCTGCAGCCTGATGAAACCGTAACCTGTACCTTCACTAAGCCGATCGATCAGGCCGACGTAGATGCAGGTGAAGGCATCGTCAACACCGCAACCGCAACCGGTAGCTACCACGAGCAGCCGCCGCTGAAAGCAACCGCAACCAAAACGGTTGAGGTCTCTAAGGTCACTGGCCTGAACATCACCAAGGAGATCGCGGACAAGCAGGACAGCTACACCCCTGGCGACAAGGTGAAGTACGTCTTCACCGTCACCAACACCGGTGATATCACCCTCAGTGATGTCGCGGTGTACGACGAGAAGCTGGTTGATGCTGGCGTTGAGGTCAGCTGTGAGGCCAAGACTCTCGCCCCGAACGAGAGCACCGAGTGCGCAGCAGCGGACTACATTGTCACCGACAAGGATGCCGATGCCGGCCGCGTGGTCAACACCGCGATGGCGACCGGTAACACCCCTGCTGGTGAAAAGGTCACCTCTGATGAGGACACCGCAGAGTTCACCTCGCACAAGGGCAGCAGTGTCCCCTGGTGGCCGCTGCTTGGCCTGATTCCGTTCCTCGGACACCACATCGGCTCCTCCGATCCGCAGCCGGCACCGGAAGCTCCCGCAGCTACCGAGGCTCCTGCCGTCGAGGGCAAGGGCATCGCCAAGAACGATGAAGGCATCAAGGGTATCGTTAAGAACCCGACCGCGCTGGCTCAGACCGGTGCAGATGTCATCGGATTCGGTGTGGCAGGTATTGCCCTGGCAGCCGCAGGCGCTGGCCTGATCGGTTCCCGCCGCAAGAGCAAGAGCAAGGGCAAGCACTGCAAATAAGCGGTGATAGCTAGCGCAAGCTAGCAGACCATGTTCAAGGGCGGGTCGTGCACGATGTGCGCGGCCCGCCCTTTTGCTGTTGTCGGGTGCCAAAATGTGCGCATCTAGGCCGCCGTGCGAGAGCCGACGTGGGGAAATGTGATCGGAAGGGGGCTAAATGCGCACATTTTGGCACGCCGACCGTAAAAATATAAAAAGGCACCGCAGGGCTGTGCGGTGCCTTGAAGGAAACTAGCTCCCCGGTTGGGGCCGGCTAGAGTGATGAGCTTTAGTGGCTGTGGCCGGCGTGCTCGGGGGTGTTCTCGCGGGGGTGATCGGATCCGGCATCGAGAACGGGGGCTGCGATGGTGGCATCGGTGGTGACGCTCAGATCGTTGAACTCGAAGGTCACTTCCTTGTTGCCGCCGAGTGCGAAGCCGGGGTTGTCGACGGTGTTGGCGACGTAGGTGATGCAGGCTTCCTTGTCCTGGGTCAGCTTGTCGAGTCCTGCTTCGCTGTCTGCGACGAGGCTGCAGTTCGGCTCGATGGTGAGGTCTTCGTCGTCGAACTTCACGGTCTGGTCGCCGACGGTCACCTTTTTGAGGGTGTGGGCGTCAGAACCAACCGGGTTGAGGTTGATTGCGGTGAACTTCAGGGCTGCTTCGCCTTCGTCGTCGACCAGGACGGTGACGTCGCGGACGGCAATGTGCTCGTCGGTGGCAGAGGCGCCATCGACAGCGGCTACCTGGTTGGCGGTCTGGGAGATCTGGCCAGCACCGCAAGCGCTCAAGGTCAGGGTTGCTCCGGCGAGTACGGCCACCGTCAACTTCTTGGAGATCACAGGTTCGTCCTTTTCTTTTTGCTGCTTGTTGTGCACACTCGGGTTGTGTGGCTCGAGTGTGCGGTTATCCACTGTATTAGTCTAGTCGCTAGATGGGGCCTGGCCTATTTCTGTGCCCCCGGACGTGGTAGCATCGACTATCTGAAATCTTCAAGGCCATAGGAGTAGTCAATGGATTTTAAGGTCGGGGACGTTGTCGTCTACCCCCACCACGGTGCCGCAGTCGTTGAGGCGATTGAGCAGCGCGAGATGGGAGGGGAGACACTGGAGTTTCTGGTCCTTCAGATCCACCAGTCGGATTTGACGGTTCGTGTGCCTGCGAAGAATGCGGAGTTGGTGGGTGTCCGCGACGTGGTGGGGGAGGAAGGCCTGTTGAAGGTTTTCTCTGTGCTGCGTGAGATTGATGTTGAGGAGGCCGGTAACTGGTCTCGTCGCTACAAGGCTAACCAGGAGCGTTTGGCTTCTGGTGATGTTAATAAGGTCGCTGAGGTTGTGCGCGATTTGTGGCGCCGTGATCAGGACCGTGGTTTGTCTGCTGGTGAGAAGCGCATGTTGGCGAAGGCTCGTCAGGTGTTGGTGGGCGAGTTGGCGTTGGCTGAAAACGTTGACGAGAAGAAGGCAGATGAGCTTGATGCTCAGATGTTGGCGACGTTGGAGCGTCAGAAGAGCGAGGGTGTGGCAGAGGAGCCTAAGCCCGAGCTTGCCGACGATGTTGATCTTGATGACTTGGATTTTGACGACTAGTCGTTTGTGCCGGTGGCGTGGGGTGGCTGCCGGCGTTCGGCGATACTAGTGGCGTTGGGTTTTTCTTGTGTGTAGTCGACGTGTTGCTGCTGTGATTGTTGCGGCGGGTTCGGGTACTCGTTTGGGGGCGAATAAGCCGAAGGCTTTGGTGGAGCTCGGGGGCAGGTGTTTGCTTGATCGTGCCCTTGCGGGGGTGCGTGCTGCTGGGGTGGATCATGTGGTTGTCACGGTGTCGGCGGATATGCGTGATGACGCCGCGGTGGTTGCGCTGGGAAGCCAGCCTGGGGTGTGTGTGATTGAGGGGGGTGCTGAGCGTGCGGATAGTGCTTGGAGGGGCGTGCAGCACGCGTATGAGTTGTTGGGTTGTCCGGGTGAGGGGGAGGCCACGATTGTGGTGCATGATGCTGCACGTTGTTTGACTCCGCCCGCGATGATTGAGCGGGTGATTGATGCTGTGGCTGCGGGGGCGCGTGGGGTGATTCCTGCGTTGCCGGTGGTGGATACGATCAAGGTTGTTGATGGAGCGGAGCAGGTTGTGGGGGCGCCGCAGCGTGCGATGTTGCGTGCGGCGCAGACTCCTCAGGGGTTTGATGCTGCGACTTTGGTGCGGGCGAATCGGCAGTGGCAGCAGTCTCAGGGGGCGGGGGATGCTGCTGTGGTGACTGATGATGCTTCTTTGTTGGAGTTGATTGGTGTGCCTGTGCAGGTGGTTGAGGGGGCTGCTGAGGCCCTGAAGATTACGAACCCTATCGATATGGTGGTCGCGGAGTTTTATTTGTCGCGTGGCTAGGCGGGGTGGGCAAGTATCATCGGGGCCTATGAGCGTGAATATGAATACTGCTGCTGGGTTGCCTCGGGTGGGTACTGCGTTTGATGCACATCAGGTTGAGGCCGGTAAGCCTTGTTGGATTGCTGGTTTGTTGTTTGAGGGGGTTGATGGTTGCGAGGGGCATTCGGATGGTGACGTCGTGACGCATGCTGTGATCGATGCTGTGCTGGCTGCGTCGGGTTTGGGGGATTTGGGCAGTTTTGTTGGGGTGGGTCGGCCGGAGTATGACGGGGTGTCGGGGGAGCAGTTGTTGCGGGAGCTTCGCGAGTTGTTGGATCGGGAGTCGGTTGTTGTGGGCAATGTGTCGGCGCAGTTGATTGCGAATAGTCCGAAGATGTCTGCGCGTCGTGTGGAGGCGGAGGAGCGTTTGTCGGAGTTGTTGGGTGCGCCTGTGTCGGTGTCTGCGACAACGACTGATCATATGGGCTTTACGGGCGAGGGCCGTGGGCGGGCTGCCATCGCGACTGCTTTGGTGTATCGGGGTGTATAGACTTGAGTCCGTGACTTTACGCATTTATGATTCGGCGACCAGACAGCTCCGCGATTTTGAACCTTTGCGCCCCGGCCATGCGTCGGTGTATTTGTGTGGTGCGACGGTGCAGTCGGTGCCGCATATTGGGCATCTGCGTAGTGGCGTGGCGTTCGATATTGTGCGTAATTGGCTTGAGTACAAGGGTTTTGACGTCGCGTTCGTGCGCAATGTCACCAACATTGATGACAAGATCCTGATGAAGGCCGCGGACAATGGTCGCCCGTGGTGGGAGTGGGCGGCTACTCATGAGCGTGCTTTTAACTGGGCTTATAGCCAGTTGGGTGTGCGTCCGCCGTCGTTGGAGCCTCGGGCGACGGGTCACATTACTGAGATGGTGGAGTACATGCAGCGCATTATTGATGCGGGCCATGGCTATGCCTCGGATGGCAATGTGTATTGCAGCCCGGCCACTATCGAGGGCTATGGCCAGTTGTCTGGCCAGAAGCTTGATGAGATGGATCAGGGGGAGTCTGCCGGCACTGGTAAGCGTGATCCTCGTGATTTCACTATGTGGAAGGCGGCTAAGCCGGGTGAGCCTTCGTGGCCTACCCCGTGGGGTGACGGCCGCCCTGGTTGGCATATTGAGTGCACGGCGATGGCTACCAAGTATTTGGGTGCGGAGTTCGACATCCATGGTGGTGGTTTGGATTTGAAGTTCCCCCACCACGAAAACGAGATCGCTCAGGCCCATGCTGCCGGTGACGGTTTTGCCCGCTATTGGATGCACAACGGTTGGGTGACGATGGCCGGCGAGAAAATGAGTAAGTCCTTGGGCAACGTGTTGAGTGTCGAGAACATCACCAAGATTGTGCGGCCTGTGGAGCTGCGCTACTACCTGGGTAGCGCTCATTATCGCTCGATGATTGAGTACTCAGAGGGTGCTCTGTTGGAGGCTGCTGCGGCCTACCGTCGCATTGAGGATTTTGTCTCGAAGTTCCCCGATGCCGAGCCTGGCGAGGTCGTCCCGGAGTTCGCCGAGGCGATGGACGAGGACTTCGCCGTACCGAAGGCTTTGGCGGTGATCCACGGCGCTGTCCGCAAGGGTAATACTGCGCTGGCTGAGGGCGATCGGGAGCAGGCTAGTGCCTTGGCTCAGTCGGTTCGCGCGATGGCTGCTGTGCTTGGCGTTGACCCGCTGGCGGAAACCTGGCACAGTGGGCAGGATAATTCTGCTGCGATGGGCGCACTGGATGCCCTCGTGGAGGCGCAGCTTGTTCGCCGGGCGCAGGCACGAGCAAACAAGGATTGGGCCGTTGCTGATGAGGTGCGTGACACCCTCGCGGCTGCTGGTGTCGAGGTTATTGACACGGCGGATGGCGCCCAGTGGCAATTGAAGGCAGGTAAGTAGATGGCAGGCAACTCTCAGCGTCGGGGCGCGATGCGCAAGACGAACAAGAAGGGCCAGGTTGTTGGTTCTGGTGGTCAGCGCCGCCGTGGTTTGAAGGGTAAGGGCCCGACGCCTAAGGCGGAGGATCGCACCTATCACGCAGCGTATAAGCGCAAGATTGAGCGCGAGCGTCGCGCGCAGGGGCGTCATCAAAAAGATGATGGCAACGAGTTGGTTGTCGGCCGTAACCCTGTGGTGGAGTGCTTGAAGGCGAAGGTTCCCGCCCAGACGTTGTATGTGGTGGAGGGCACCCAGAACGATGATCGTTTGAGCGAGGCTGTGCAGTTGTGCCGCGCGCGTTCCATCCCGACGGTTGAGGTGCCGAAGCACGAGATGGATCGCATGACCGGCAATGGCATGCACCAGGGCATTGGTTTGTTGATCCCCCCGTTTGAGTACGCCGATGTTGAGGATTTGATTGATGACGTCGCGTCGCGTGGCGAAGACGGTTTGATTGTCTGCCTCGACAACATTACGGATCCGCGGAACCTGGGTGCGGTGATTCGTTCTGTGGCGGCGTTTGGTGGCCATGGTGTGGTTGTTCCGGAGCGTCGTTCTGCATCGGTGACTGCTGTTGCGTGGCGTACATCCGCTGGTACAGCTGCGCGTCTGCCTGTTGCGAAGGCGACGAATATGACGCGTACGTTGAAGCGTTTCCAGCAAGCCGGCTACCAGGTGGTTGGTTTGGATGCGGGCGGGGACCACACCTTGGACACTTATGACGGCACCGGCCCGGTGGTTATCGTTGTTGGTTCTGAGGGTAAGGGCATGTCCCGCTTGGTGCGGGAGACCTGCGATTCTGTGATGAGTATCCCGATGGTGGGTTGGGTGGAGTCCCTTAACGCCTCGGTTGCTGCTGGAGTTGTGCTGTCGGAGTTTGCACGCCAGCGCCGCGCACAAACCCGATAGCTCGGCAGATCAGGTAGATCCCAAAGGATATTCCGGTTACGAATACGCTGACCGGCAGGCCGGGGGCTAGTGAAAGCACGAAGCCCCCGGCCGCTGCTATTTCCGCGAAGATTACTGACCAGATGGTCGCCGCCACGGGGTTGTTGGTGATGTAGACCGCTGATGCGCCGGGGGTAATCAGCAGCGCCATGACCAGTAGGGCGCCGACGATTTGTACGCTTTGTGCGCTGCTGAGGCCGACTAGTATCGCGAAGTAGACCGATAGGGCGCGCACGGGTACGCCGTGTGATGCGGCGATCAGGGGGTCGGCAGAGTCGAACAGGAGGGGCCGCCACAGGATGATGACGGAGCCGACGACCACAGCCGTGACGGCGGCGAGCAGCCCGACGCTGGCGCCGGATACGCCGACGATTTGGCCGGTTAGTAGGGAAAAGGCGGTGGACGCGCGCCCGGGGTAGAGGTGGATGAACAGCACTGATAAGCCGAGCCCAAAGCTCATCACCACGCCTACCGCGGCGTCTTGCTGTTTGAAGCCCAGCAGCGTCAGGGCAATCGCTGCAACGATCGATCCGACGACAGCGCCGAATCCAACGTTGAGGCCGAACAATAGTGCGGCGGATGCGCCCATCAGCGCCAGCTCAGAGGTGCCGTGCACCGCGAAGCTCATTTGACGAAGGACAATCATGGGTGCCATCACCCCAGAGAGCACCCCTAGCAGCGCTGCCGCGATGAGCGCCTGTTGGACAAAACCAACCTGCAGCAAATCCCACGTTGCTTGCATTTAGACAACCACCAATCGTCCGTCGACTCGCACCACGCGCACGGGTGCTTGGTATAGCTCGCTTAAGACCTCGTCGCGCATGACCTCATCGACCGTGCCCAGGGTGTGACCGTGAGGTGCGAGGTAGAGAACGCGGTCCGCGACGTCAAGAATCGGATTGATGCCATGGGTGACAAACAGTATTGACGTCGCGTGCTGCTGGCGTCGCTGCTCAAGCATCGCGACGGTGCGTTGCTGGGCGCCCACATCGAGCGACAGCAGGGGCTCGTCGCACAGCAGAACTTTCGGGTTGCAGGACAAGGCTTGGGCTTGGCGCACGAGCTGCTGTTGGCCCCCGGATAATTGTCCTACCCGCAGATCTGCGATGTGGGAGGCTCCCACTTGCTCCAGTAGCTCGGAGGCGCGTTGTTGGGCGCCTCGGGCCTTCCAGATGGGGCCGTGGTTGCAGGACAGGGAGACGAGGTCCCGCACCCGCATGGGGAGCTCGGCGGGGAACATGCGCTGCTGGGGGATATAGCCCACGCGGTCACATACGTCGACCGTGCCTGAGCTCAGTGAGCGGATGCCCAAAATGACATTGAGCAGGGTGGATTTTCCCACCCCGTTGGGGCCCAGGACCGCGACGAACTCGCCCGGGGCAAGGTCGAAGTCGAGGTCGCTCCACAGCGGATCCACCGCCGCGGAACGAAAAGAAATCAGCGCTGGGCTACTTGACTGCGGCAAGGCGATCGACCGCTTGGGTGAAGAAGTCGTAGAAGCTCTGGCCCTTTTCTGGGGTTTCCGAGATTTCCACCACGGAGACATTGTTAGCCTTGGCGGCATCAAGGAGTCGCTTGGTGGTGGGGGTTTCAGTCTGGGGGTTGTAGACCAGCACGTCGAGCTCGCCGGAGTTGATCAGGTCGAGGAAGGCGGAAACGTCCGTCGCGGTCGGCTCGGCCTCGCTCAAGGTGGTGTGGCGGTAGCCCTCCGGGGTGCTTTCGATCATCGGGGAGTGGTTGATGATGTAGTCCGCGATGGGTTCGGTTTGTGCGACGCGCACGGCAGGAAGGTGATCGATCTTTTCGTGCAGGGTGTGCATCTGCTCGTCCAAGGTGTCGGTGCTTGCCTCGGCGCCGAGCTTCTTGACTGCCTCTGCGAGGTCCTCGCCGACGTGCTGGACGGCGTGGGTGTCGTACCAAATGTGCTCGTTGACTAGCCCATCAGCATCATGGTCACCGTGGTCATGGTGGTGGCCCTCGTGATCGTGGCCCTCATGATCACCGTGCTCGTGGTCATGATCGTGATCGTGCTCGGTGAGGGGGAGGGCGTGGACGATCTTGTCGGGGTCGATTGCGCTGTACAGCCACGCGTCGTAGCCGCCACCACCGACCACAACGATGTCAGCGGCCTTGGCCTTGGCCATGTCGGCTGCGGTGGGCTCGAAGAAGTGGGGGTCGGTGTCGTCGCCGTCGATGATGGAGGTCACCTCGGCGTCGGGAACAACGGTCGAGGCCACGTCGCCCCAGACGTTGGTGGAGGCGACGATGCTGATGGAGCCGTCGTCTTTCATCGTGGAAGACTCAGCCGCCGGGTCGGTGGCGGTGGAGCTGCAGGCAGCTAGGGTTGCGGCTAGAGGGATAGCGAGAAGAAGCTTTTTCATGTTTTCCAACCAACTACATTTGAAAACAGTTGTCAACTGAAAATCATTGAAAACGGGAGTGCTCTTTAATGAAAATCTGGCGTGCTTTAGCCAGATCGGACAGCATTTTCCCAACCTCGGGGATCTCCGACACCGTGGCATGAGCCTCAGTCAACCCATCCCCAACCTTCACACCCCGCAGCACCCCAGTGTGCCCCGCAGCCTCCAACGCTCGCAGCGCAGAAAAACCATGCTCATCGGTCACATCATCACCGATAAACACAACCCCGGCCCCGGCTGGCAAACCCTCAACCTGCTCCCGCAACCAATCCCCCTTAGTCACCGCGATAGGGGAGTACTCCACTACGCACTTGCCCTCACTAAAACCACCCCGGCTGCACCCCACCCCAGCAGCACGACGCAGCAAGCCCTCAGCCACCGCGGCGTCATCAACCCCCCGCACGTGGAACACACGGTGATACGGCTTGTGCTCCACAAACGCCCCAGAGCAACCAGAGCTGGCAATCAAGCGCTCCCAGGCCTGCGCCACCTCATCCAAACAACGCTGCACCTCGGGTGAAACACAGGCACCCTCCTCGCGCTGCGCACCATGGGACCCCACCAACGCAATCGCCGAATCCCTGCCCACCCCAGACGCCGCACGCAAACTCTCCACCGAACGCCCCGACAACAAAGCCACCGACGTGTTTGGCAAAGCAGACAACGCGCGCAAGGCATCCATGCTGGGCACATGCACCGCGACGTCATCAGGGTTGGGGCTGAAACCCGCCAGAGTGCCGTCGAAATCGCTAACAACCAGCAGAAACTCGCAAGCCGGCAGCCGCTCGAGCGCGGGAATCAGCGCAGACATCAGTACACCAGGCGGATCGCCGGGCTATCCAGACCACTCGGCTGCTTCTGCAACACAAGCTCATGGTCCTCATGCCGCAAATCAAAGCCCCCCTCGAGCATCGACACAAGCTCCTGATGCACATACATCGCCTGGCCAGAGCACTCCGGGGAAGGATCATCCACACGCAGCGAACTAATAGTCAATGACGTCGCGTCCTGCGGCGACGCACCGTCGTAACTGACCTTTCCATGCAAAGGCGCACAACCGGTATTGCCCGCCAACGTCGAACGACCAAACACCAACACCGCCTTGCCAGCAATATCATCAGGCACGCCACTGGGGGTGTCCGAAGACACATACACATCCGTGATCTGCCAGGTCACGGTATCCACATGAGCGCGCTCAGCGCAGCCCGCCAGCAGCAAACCCGAGCACACAACCGCAGCAACAGCACTCGAGCGCATCATTTGACCTCCAACAAGTCCAAAAAATCCTGCGCCCAGCGGTGCACATCAAAGGTGCGCACATTGTCCACCATCAGCGACATACGTGCCTGAGCATCCGACACGGCGTCATCACCATCTTTAACAACCCCGCAGCCACGCAGCGCCTGCAGCATCGCCTCGGTGATCGAAGGAACATCATGCGGGTTGCACAGATGCGCCTGGGTCAGCTGAGCCGCAGCCCCCGCAAACTCCGACAACACCAAAGCCCCCGAACCATCCTCGTGGCACGCCACGTACTCCTTGGACACCAAGTTCATGCCATCCTTCAGCGGCGTCACCACCATCACGTCCGCGGCAGCATACAAGGCGGCCAACTCTTCGGCAGACAAAGAGCGGTGGAGGTAATGCACCACCGGGGTGCCCACCGCGGCGCACTCACCATTGATGCGACCCACCAACTGCTCCACCGAATCACGAGTCGCCCGATAATGGTCAATGCGCTCCCGCGAAGGCGTAGCAACCTGCACGAACACCACCGAGCCTGGATCGTGATTGGGGAGTTGGTCAAGCAACTGCCGGAATGCCTGCAGCCGCTGCGAGATGCCCTTGGTGTAATCCAGACGATCAACCCCCAACAACACAGCCTGCGGGTTGCCCAGACGCTGCCGCAACACCTCCACCGCCCCGGACTCGCGGGCCTGCTTCGCACGGGCAGCCATCGAGCCGTAATCGATTGAAATGGGGAAGTCCCGAACCACCGGCGTGCGCTGGAGCTCCTCCGGTTCCAGCAAGCTTTGACGAAGCTGTAGGTAGTTATCAGCCCCGGAGGACAATTGAAAACCAATGACGTCGGCTGCGTCCATGCCCACAAGCAACTCGCGGCGCCACGGCAACTGCTGGAACAAGTCGACCGAAGGGAAAGGGATGTGTAAAAAGAAGCCAACGGTCAGGTCCGGCCGAGCTTGCTTCAGCAACTGCGGCAGCAACTGCAGTTGGTAGTCCTGCACCCACACGGTCGCGCCGGGCTCGGCGCATTCGACAACAGCCTGCGCAAAACGTTCATTGACCTGGCGGTATGTTTCCCACCATTGTTCGTTGAACTCGGGGGTGACGATCAGGTCGTGGTAGAGCGGCCACAGGGTGGCGTTGGAAAATCCCTCGTAGAATTGCTCGAAGTCTGTTTGCGACAGGGCCACCGGGTGCAGGCTCAAACCTTCGAGCTTCATGGGGGCAAGCTCGTGGTCGATGGCCCCCGGCCAACCCACCCACACACCATCGCGTTGGGCTAGCACCGGGCGAAGTGCACTGACCAAGCCGCCCGGGCTAGATGAAACCACTTGATTGCCGCACTCATCCACAGAGATGTCGATGGGCAGCCGTAAGGACGCTACGACGAAACTACTGGTGCGGCTCACGACAACGACCCCTGGGTGCTATTCGGCTTTTTTGGTGGTCTTCTTGGTGGTCTTCTTCGTTGTTTTCTTGGTGGTCTTCTTTGTAGCCTTGGACGCCTTATTGGTCGTATTCTTGCTGGCCTTCTTCGTAGCCTTCTTGGTAGCCTTCTTGGTGGCTTTCTTAGAGGCCTTCTTCTTGGCAGGCGCGGGTTCGGGCTCGGCGAACTCCGCGGCGATCTTGCGGTAGGACAAACCCTGGGGTTCGACACCGAGCATGCACGCTAGGGTCGCGAAATCGAGGAAGTCCTCCGAGTATGTTGCGACGATACGGCGGGCTGCATCTGCGGTGGCTGTCTCCACAGCGTGGAGAGATTCCGCGGCGTTGGAGCGGGTGTCAGTGACCTTAGGTGGCAAGGGATGTCCTCCGTAAAAGAATCTTTTTAGTGCTCATCTACTCTACGCTACTGGGCGCTTGAAAGGAGAGCTACGTAGGCGTTGCATCGCCTGGTAGGGACGGAACATGGGCGGGCGGCGAAGTTTTCGGGCAACCCATTCGCCAAGAACAACGCCGGCAGCCAGGGATGTTGCGATCGCCAGGGCTAAGGTCATTGCAGAATATCCGACCACCATTTGGTCGTGCATGATGGCGTACATGCCTCGATAGATCGCCAAACCTGGCAGCAGTGGGGTAATGCCAGCGACCGCTGTGATCAACGGTGGTACTCGGAAGCGGCGGGCCAGCAGGCCACCGAACAGGCCGATCATGGTGGCCGCGATCCCAATGCCTACGACGGGGCCGAGGCCTTGCGGGAGCAACACTAGGTAGTAGATGCCGGAACCAGTGACCGATGCGAGGCCGGAGATGAACACCGAGGACCATTCCGAGTAGCAGGCGATGGTAAATCCCGCCGAGGCGATAGCGCCGGAAATGACCTTGACGGTGGCGCTGGAAAAACCGGTGGTGGGGCTGGTTTCGTACAGCGGCAGTGAGATGCCCAGGTATGCCGAGACCTCCAGGCCGATACCGACTCCGGCGACGATTCCACCCGTGAGCAGCATCGTTTCGAAGAATCGTGCGCCCGCGGTGACGGGCGCCCCGGTGATGCCGTCTTGCAGCGCCTGCACGAGCGTCAGACCCGCCAGCATCACCACGATTCCCGAGGCAATAATTTGTCCCGGGGCCAGCTGGAACCCCTGGGAAATCACAAAGTGGTACATCACGGCGGCCGGCATCGTCGCCACGAAGCCACCGTAGATATTTTGGAAAAACACGGGCAGGCGTTTGCTGTCCAGCCAGGCGCTTCCACCCATAATCACCAATGCTGACGCCGCGGAGATCGCCGCAACAAGCGCGTTACCGCCGAGCAACACGGCGACGGCCGCAGCCATGAGCGACCACCCGAAAAGACTCATCTTCAGGCCGAAGGGGGGTGGGGCTGCGATGAGTTCATCCAAGGCTTTTTCCGCAACTTCGGGTGGCGTGGCGCCAGCCTGGATGGAACGAATCAGGCGGTCGACTTCGCTCAACTTGGAAAAATCAATGGTGAGTTTTCGAACCACCCGAAACACACTGATGGGCGCACGGTTTGAGGTGCCGACGATGGTGAACACCGTGATGGTGTTCAGGGTGATGTCCACGTGGCAGTAGTGCAGGCCGTAGGCACTGGCCACCGCATGAATTTGTTCCTTGGCATCGCTGTTGGACGTGCCGGAACTCAGTAGGATGCCCCCGATCCGGGCGGCAATGTCCATCACACCGGAGACTTGGCCGGGGTCGGTGAGGTCAACCGGGGCCAGCGGGGAGGGCGGAGGAGCTGCCTTGACGACGTCAATCGTCGCGGCGTCAGGGTGAAGCACGGCCTCAGAGGTGTCGCGTCGCAACAACAAGTCTCGGACGCGCCGCGGATCTAGAAATTTGGCTAGCTGCACAGTGTGTTTCCCTCGGATGCGGACGGGGTTTGGTGGCGATGGCCGTTGTTAGGGTAGTATTCCACACTGGCTTTTGGATTCACCATTGGGGCGCTGCGAGTGCTGTGCTCGGTGTGAAACGCTGGCTGTGCTGGAGTGGCGCAATTGGTAGCGCAACGGTCTTGTAAACCGTAGGTTGTGGGTTCGAGTCCCATCTTCAGCTCTTTTTTCTTCCCTTGGGGCGCGGGTGTGCACAAATATCGGGTGGGGCGGCCGCGTTTTTCAGGCGACCTGGGGAAATAGTTCTGCTGCGCGCTCGCTGCCGACATTTGTGCACGTTTTCCGTGCGTCACTCGACTGGGTAGTGTTTGAAAAGTATTACACTTGGCTGCATGCGCGCACTCATCGTTGTTGACGTCCAGCCCGATTTCTGCCCCGGTGGCCCCCTGGCCACATCACAAGGTGACGCTGTTGCCGCGGGCATCGCCCAGTACATCCGCAACAATGCCGGACGCTACGATGCCATCGTCAGCACACAGGATTGGCACATTGACCCAGGCAGCCACTTCTCCGAGACACCCGATTTCAAGGATTCGTGGCCGGTCCACTGCGTCGCCGATACATCCGGGGCCGCCCTGCACCCCAGCTTAGATTCCGTGGTGGACAGTATTGAGGCGCGCTTTCTTAAAGGTGAATACTCGGCGGCGTACTCTGGTTTCGAAGGCCACCTTGCCGGCAGCGAGACTACGTTGGCGCAGTGGCTACAAGGTCGCGGTATCACCGACGTTGACGTCTGCGGAATTGCTACCGACTACTGCGTTCGGGCGACCGCCACGGATGCGCTGGCGGAAGGTTTCGGTGTCCGCGTGTTACAGGACCTCTGTTCAGCCGTCGCGGAGGACACCGGCCAGCAGGCCCTCAGCGCACTGGAAGGCAGCGGTGCCGCCATTGCCTCTACCAGTGAGTAAGGGCACGCCAAGGGTAAGTGTGAATACTTTTCTATAATTTGCTGCGTGTCCCCTCTCCAGGTTCCTATACTTGGGTCATGGCTAAAAACTTTGCGAAACAGATCGTCGAAGCCCTCGAGCGTCAGGGCGTTAAGCGTATTTACGGGCTGGTCGGCGACAGTCTTAACCCGATTGTTGATGCGATCCGAACCTCTAGCATTGAGTGGATTCACGTCCGCAATGAGGAAGCGGCAGCCTTCGCAGCAGGTGCAGATTCCCTCGCTGCTGACGAACTAGCCGTGTGCGCCGGTTCTTGCGGCCCGGGCAATACTCACTTAATCCAGGGCTTGTTCAACGCCCACCGCGATCACGCCAAGGTGTTAGCGATCGCCAGCCACATTCCCTCCAACCAGATTGGTTCGACCTTCTTCCAGGAAACTCACCCGGAGATTCTGTTCAAAGAGTGCTCTGGTTACTGCGAAATGGTGAACTCCGCCGAGCAGGGTGCCACGATCCTGCACCACGCTATCCAGTCCACCATGGCGGGTAAAGGTGTCTCCGTTGTGGTCATTCCCGGCGACATCACCACCCAGGAAGCTGACGAGGACACCACCCTTAACTCCGTTATTTCCACCAAACGCCCCGTTGTGTTCCCCCACCCGGAGGAGGCCGCGGCACTCGTCGAGGCAATTAACAAGGCAAAAACTGTCACATTGTTCTGCGGTGCTGGCTGCAAGGAGGCCCATGCAGAGGTTATGGCACTCGCTGACAAGATCAAGGCGCCGGTGGGGCACTCTCTGGGCGGAAAAATGTACATCCAGTACGACAACCCCTTCGAAGTGGGCATGTCCGGGTTGCTCGGCTACGGTGCCTGCTACGACGCGATGCACGAGGCAGACCTGTTGATCCTCCTTGGCACGGACTTCCCCTACAACGCCTTCCTGCCGAAGAAGAACGTGGCGCAGGTTGATATTGACGCCGCGGCGCTCGGCCGCCGCACGACCGTCACCTACCCGGTGGCCGGCGACGTCAAAGCAACCATCAGCAACATCCTGCCGTCCATCGAAGAAAAAACGGACCGTGCGTTCCTGGACAAGATGTTGAAACTGCACCACAAGAAGCTCCGCGACGTCGTCGAAGCCTATGCAAAGAACGTGGAAAACCACACGCCTATCCACCCCGAGTACGCAGCTAGGGTGCTAGATGAACTCGCAGCCGAGGACGCTATTTTCACCGTCGATACTGGCATGTGCAACGTGTGGGCCGCGCGCTATGTCAGCCCCAACGGAAAGCGCGAATTGTTGGGTTCCTTCCGCCACGGATCGATGGCCAACGCCATGCCCATGGCTATCGGCGCGCAAGCTGCTCAACCTGACCGCCAGGTCATCTCCATGTCCGGTGACGGCGGACTGTCCATGCTCATGGGTGACCTTTTGACCATCGCCTCGGAAAAATTGCCGGTCAAAACCGTGGTGTTCAATAATTCCACTCTCGGCATGGTTCGCCTGGAGATGCTCGTCGATGGGCTGCCTTTCTTCGGCACCGACGTCAACGACGTCAACTACGCCGACATCGCCACCGCCTGCGGCATTCACTCTGTGCGCATCACCGACCCCGCCCAACTGCGCCAGCAGATGATGGAAGCGCTCGCACACCCCGGGCCTGTTCTTATTGACGTCGTGACCGACCCGGATGCACTGTCCATTCCGCCCCACATCACCTTCGACATGCTGCTGGGCTTCTCCAAAGCCGCAACCAAGACCGTATTCGACGGCGGTGTCGGGGCCATGCTCAGCCTCGCGGAATCCAACCTGCGCAACATTCCCAAGCCTTAAGCACCCCCGCTGGGAAGGCTTTTACGAGGCCTGCCCTTTACACTGTGTTGTATGGCTGCGTTGTATGGCTGCAACACCCCGGCCGCTGCGCACAGCTCCATCGGCGAGCGCCTACCTTGGCAAAACCGTCGCATACAAGATGGAGACCACGAAGGACTCCATTGCCTACTATGCAGACGGCAGGGAAGTCCTGATCAAAGACTGGACGGCTGCTCCCGGCAGCAGCGCAGTTGATGTACAGGAAATTCACAGCCGTATCGAAGCGCTATTGCAGAGCTACGGTTTTAAGTAGAGGGCATGGATATGGCACGCGTACTCGTCGTCGATGACGAACCGAACATTGTGGAACTGCTGTCCGTCAGTTTGAAGTTCCAGGGGTTCGAGGTGGAAACCGCAGGCAGTGCAGCTGAAGCGCTGAAAAAGGCCGATGTTTTCCAGCCCGAGGCCTTCATCCTCGACGTGATGATGCCCGGAATGTCCGGTTTCGATCTGCTGCCGCAGTTGCGTGCCAAAGGCTTCGACGGCCCCGTGCTGTTCCTCACCGCAAAAGATGCCGTCGAGCACCGGATCCATGGGCTGACCATCGGCGCGGACGACTATGTCACCAAGCCTTTTTCCTTGGAGGAAGTCATCACCCGCCTGCGTGTCATCCTGCGCAGGGCCAGCGCCACCCAGGAAGACGACACCCCGAGCACGGAGCTCAGCTATGCGGACCTGACCCTCAACGACGCCACCCACGAGGTAACCAAGGGCGGCAAAATCGTCGAACTGTCGCCCACCGAGTTCAACCTCCTGCAATACCTCATGCTTAACGCGGAGGTAGTGCTCAGCAAAGCCAAAATTCTTGACGCCGTGTGGCACTACGATTTCGGTGGTGACGGAAACATCGTCGAATCCTACATCTCTTACCTCCGCCGCAAGATTGATCCCGACCAAGAGCTGATCCACACCGTCCGTGGCGTCGGCTATGTCCTTCGACTGCCGCGAAACTAATGAAACTTCGCACACTGCTTGTGTTGCTGGTGCTCAGCATCAGCGGCGCGGGGTTGGCGGCCAGCTCTACCGCCGTAGAGTCCATCATGAAGGACTACATCTACTCGAAAGTTGATGAAGACCTAGACCAAGCCCTCAACGGGTGGGCTGGGCGCCAAGAACTACTCACAGGCTCAGCTGTTAGTACTCTCCGGCCGCCTTCTGCCATGTACGTGATGAAAATCCGTGACGATGGCACCTACATCCTCAACGATTCGGATTCTTCCCCAGACCTCACCCAGCTGCATTCCTCCCCGCAGACGGTGCCGGCCACGTCAGACTCGCCCAACAAGAGCCCGTGGCGCGTCATGCTCGGTAAACAAGGCTCAACCACAACCATCGTCGGCCGCAGCCTAGAAAAAGAAAACTGGATCCTGGGGCGTCTTGCCCGCGTCCAACTGGTCATCGGTTTGCTGGTGCTGCTGGTCGTCGCAATCGTCGGCCTCTATGCGGTCCGCAGGGCACTACGCCCCTTGCGCGAAGTCGAGGCCACTGCCTCCGCAATCGCATCGGGCGACCTGGATCGTCGCGTCCCCAATGACGCCGCGATGGCAGTTGAGGTCGCAAGCCTCGCGACGTCATTCAACGTGATGCTGGGGCAGTTGCAGGAATCAATCGTCAGCGCCCAGGAAAAAGAACAACAAATGCGACGCTTCGTCGGTGACGCATCCCACGAACTTCGCACCCCGCTGACCAGCGTTCGGGGATATGCCGAACTGTACCGCTCCGGGGCCACACAGGACGCGGACATGGTCATCGACAAAATCGAAGCCGAAGCTGGGCGGATGAGCCTGCTAGTGGAAGACCTACTAGCACTGACCCGCTCCGAATCCACGCTGGTGCGTAAACCCGTCGACGTCCTCGACGAGGCCATGAGCGTCGCCAGTTCTCTACGGGTCGCATACGGTGGCCAACTCGATGTGGAAAACACCTGCGAAACCTGCCCCGTCGTGAGCGCCGACCCCGCGCAAATTCACCGCATCCTCACCAACCTGGTGTCCAACGCCTTCATCCACGGCGGCGACCACGTGCTGATCCAAGTCAGCTGCGACGACACCACAGTGCGAGTAACGGTTGCCGACAATGGTGGGGGAGTGCCCGACAAAGACCTCGATCACGTCTTCGAGCGCTTCTATCGCAGCGATGAATCACGCACCCGAGCCAGCGGTGGCTCCGGCCTGGGCCTCGCTATCGTTCAATCCCTGGCAGTCGCCCACGGTGGGGAGGTCACGGTGCATAACGACACCGATGGCTGCTACCTAGGCGGGGCAGTGTTTGAACTACGCCTGCCCACGAGCTATTAAAAGTAGTAACTCACCTCGACCGCGGCGTCGTCACCGTCGCGGACAGTCTGGCATGCCAAACGCTGCCCCTCAGCAATCTCATCATCGAAGAGCACATTGTTGTTCAGCATGGTCGTCGCAGCCCCCTCAACGTAGCACTGACAGGCGCCGCACTGCCCAGCCTGGCAGGAATAGGGCGCCGGAACACCAGCATCAAGCATCGCTTGCAGCAGCGTGCCCTCAGACCACTCGAATGAGTATTCTTCGCCGTCGACTTCCACTACGCATTGGGCCATAACAATCTACGCTCCTTACAATCACTAAGCCGTGTGGGCCGAAGGGATATCGAGCGCCTCAAGAATATGCGCCACTAGGTCCGTCATCTTCCCGTGCTCAACACCATCGACGTGTACGACGCGGCCAATGTCTTCCACATTGGAACTTGAACGGGGAACCACGGTATCAGCATCACTGACCACAGACACAACCATCAAATCCGGATGCATGTGCTTATCGGGTGAGGGCGGAACCTCGAAAATTAACTGATCGAAACTGGGGCCCACTAGCCAACGGATCACGCGGCGCTGCAGGCGAGTACCCGTCACAGGCATTCCCTTAAACGCAGCCCCCAACCCCACAATGCTTCGGATCCGCCCCGCAAACTCCGGCCGAGCAGCAAGACGAAACGCCATGTAGCCACCCAAAGAATGCCCCACCAAATCCACCACCGGGACATGGCGCAACACATCACGAACAACCTCGGCCAGTTGTTGCTCACCGTGCCCCAGATCCGCTAAACCGCGGCGGGCATAATCAACGCCCACCGCAGGTATTCCAGCAGCCTGCACAGCGCGCGCAGCCGCCTCGAAATTGCCGGAGGAACCAAAACTGCCATGCAAAAACACAACAGCGCGATCGTGGCCCTCCAAAGCTAGAGGCTCCGGCAACGTTCCCCGCCGGGGAACCAGACGCATCAACTGCTGGACGATAGTCATCGCTTGTATGCGGCTTAACCCAGTGCCTCAGCCAGACGCGCGGCGAGATCATCCATCGCGGCGTCATCAAGCGAAGGCATCGGAGGCGCGGTGATCTCATCCATACCGTTGGCCCCAAACACGTGGATGTGGGTGTGAGGCACCTCGAAGCCGGCGATCATGTAAGCGGCACGCTCCGTGCCAGTCACATCCATCACAGCCCGACCGACCTTCTGAGCTACCTCGTTGAGGTGAGCCCAAAGCTCCGGCGAGAGATCGGTCCACTTGTCGACCTCCTCCACCGGAACAACCAAAGTGTGGCCGGGGGTGAAAGGCTCAATGGTCAAAAACGCAACAACCGAATCATCCCGATAGACGAAACGGCCCGGAAGCTCACCCGCAATGATTTTGCTAAACACGCTAGACATGAGTTCGACAATACTAGGATGGAACACATGCGCATTCTCGTCATCGGGTCCGGAGCCCGCGAACACGCCCTCCTAACTGGCATGAAAGCCCCACACAACGAGCTACACGTGGTGCCCGGAAACGCCGGAATGGCTGACCTCGCCACCCTCCACAAGGGGGTAGTGGACGACCAAGCAAACATGGTGGCACTGGCGCAGGACATCAAGCCCGACCTCATCGTCGTCGGCCCGGAAATCCCGCTCGTTGCCGGTGTCTCCGACGCGCTGCGCCACGCGGGTTTCCTGGTGTTCGGCCCCTCCCAGGCGGCCGCCCAAATCGAGGGTTCTAAAGCCTTCGCCAAAGACGTCATGGCTGAAGCGGGGGTTCGCACCGCACACGCCGAAGTGGTCCCCGCAGGCTCCACCCCAGAGGAAATCGACGCAGCCCTCGACCGCTTCGGCCCCACGTGGGTCGTCAAAGACGATGGCCTGGCTGGTGGTAAAGGTGTTGTTGTCACCCCGAACATTAACGAGGCGCGCGCACACGTCAACGCCGTGCACAAGGCCGGCAACCCCGTGTTGCTGGAAAGCTTCCTCGACGGCCCTGAAGTGTCACTGTTCTGCCTGGTAGATGGTGAAACCGTGGTGCCCCTGCTGCCCGCACAAGACCACAAGCGCGTGCGCGATAACGACGAAGGCCCCAACACCGGTGGCATGGGTGCCTACACGCCGCTTCCGTGGCTGCCCACAGACGGTGTGCAACGCATCGTCGACGAAGTATGTGTGCCGGTCGCCCGCGAAATGGTGCGCCGCGGAAACCCCTACCAAGGCTTGCTGTACGCCGGCCTCGCGTGGGGTAGCGAAGGCCCCGCAGTTGTCGAATTCAACTGCCGTTTCGGCGACCCAGAAACCCAAGCCGTGCTGATGATGCTCGAAACCCCACTCGATGACGTGCTCGCAGCAGTCGCCCGCGGTGAGCTCGCCGACCTGCCGCCCTTGACTTGGCGCGAAGGCTACGCACTTACCGTCGTGCTTGGAGCCCCGGGCTATCCCGAGAAGCCTGTCACCGGCGGCGTCATCACCGGTGCCGAAAACACAGACAATGCAGACAGTGATGACGTCGCGGTGGTTCTGCACGCAGGAACCTCACGGGGCGAGGACGGTGAGTTGGTGTCCGCAGGTGGGCGAGTACTCAACGTCGTGGCGCATGGGGCAACTTTGGAGCAGGCCCGCGATGCCGCCTACAAGCGCCTGAAACAGATCAACTTGGATGGCGGGCACTACCGCACCGACATTGCACTGCCTGCTGTCGAAGGCCGCATCACCATTCCGAATTAGCCCCCAACTAGTCCCATGAAGGATTCACATAGTTTTTCGCCAGCGCAACTGGTTGCCGGTAGCTTCGCACTGTTGGTTCTTGTCGGCACCACCCTGCTGCTACTGCCCATGTCGCGCGCCGACGGCAGTGCGGATTTCGTGACCGCGTTGTTCACCGCGACGTCAGCAGTATGTTTGACGGGTTTGATTGTGGTAGACACTGCAACCTACTGGAGCCACTTCGGCCAAGCGGTGATCATGATGCTCATCCAACTGGGTGGTCTAGGCATCATGACCCTCGCGACCATCGCAAGCTGGGTGATCGCCGGCCAGATCGGAGTGAAGTCCCGCCTCAACGCATCGGCTGAGGGGCGCGGCGGCAACCAACTGGGTGGTGTTAAAACCCTGCTGGTCGCAACGTTGAGTTTAACCGCTGCGGTCGAGGGGGTTATCGCGACGTTCCTCATCGCCAAGTTCCACTTCAGCTACGGCTACGACTGGGGCTCCGCGATCTGGCAGGGTACCTTCTACTCCATTTCTGCGTTCAACAACGGGGGCTTCTCGCTGGAAAGCAATAGCCTGGTGCTCTTTGTCAACGACATTGGGCTGCTGTTCCCCATCGCCTGCGCCATCATGATCGGCGGCGTGGGCTACCCCGTGCTGTTAGAGCTAACCTTGCGTTTGCGCCGCCGCACCCAAGGGTTTAAGCACCTGCCTCGGCTGTCGCTGACCACGCAGTTTGTTGTTGCCGGCTCCCTGATTCTGTGGAGCGTCGGCGCCTTGGGCGTTGCCGTGTTGGAGTGGAACGGCGCCCTGAGCGGGTTGAGTATCCCCGGCAAAATCTCCAACGCCATTTTCCAGTCGGTGTCTACAAGAAGCGGTGGTTTTAACGCCATTGATGTGGGTGCTTTCCACCCCTCGACACTGATTTTGAGTGACATCATGATGTTCATCGGTGGCGGTTCTGGTGGTACCGCAGGTGGCGTGAAGATCACCACTGTTGCTGTACTGCTTGCGGTGATGGTGAGCGAAATCCGTGGTGACGAATACACCCTGCTGTCCGAGCGGCGCATCCCCAACCGCACCATGCGTCAGGCTTTGGCTGTGTTCATGCTGGCGGGTTCGATCGTCGTGGTGGCTATCGGCCTGGTGCAGTTGCTTGCCCCGGAGTTTTACACCTATCAAATTGTGTTCGAGGTGATTTCGGCGTTCGCAACCGTCGGATTGTCCACCGGTATCACCGGAAGTTTGCCGGTGAGCGCGAAACTACTGATCACTGTCCTTATGTACTCGGGACGTATCGGCCCCATCACCCTGGTGGCAGCTATGGCGGCGCGTTCCCAACGTCGCCAGTACTCTTACCCTGTTGAAAGGCCCCTCATTGGTTAACATGTTTAGTTCTCGCGGTTCCAAGACCCCACCGGTGATCATTCTCGGTTTGGGCCGTTTCGGCTTGGCCTTGGGGGAGGAGCTCGTGCACTCCGGTGTGGAGGTGTTGGGTGTTGACGCCGACGAAAACATTGTTTCCGCTGCGGCGCAGGTCCTCACACACGTGGTGACTGCTGACACCACCAATGTCGAGGCACTCAAGCAACTCAGTGTGCACGAGGCTCAGCGCGTCGTGATCGCCATTGGCTCCGACATGGGCGCGTCTGTTCTGACTGCTTCCGCTGTGATCGACCTGGGGGTTCCCAGCGTGTGGGCGAAAGCGGATAACAACAGTCACGCGAAGATCCTGAACAAGCTCGGCGTGCACCATGTGGTGCGGCCTGAAAGGGATACCGGACGTCGCGTTGCGCACCTGATGTCCGGCCGCCTTGAGGAATACATTGAGTTCGAGCGTAACTTCGCAATGGTCAAGTTGGCGCCGCCGGTGTCGACGATCGGCAAGCCTATTGAGCAGTGCCCGGTGAGCATCGTGGCGATCAAACCGGCTGAGGGCGTATTTTCTTTGCCAGAGCCCGGCACAGTGTTGCAGCCGGGTGATTTGGTGATCGCCGCGGGGCCGGTGCGCGAGCTCGAGAAATTCGGCGAGAGCGACTAGCCGATGAAGTTTCGCGTGATGGATCTTGTCTCCCGGGCTAACCAGCCGAGAGACATTGTCTTGTGCGTGGGCCAGCCCCCAACAGGAGCTCCTCGCACGGCTCTAGATGCGGCATGCGAGGCAATGGGCAGCCTGCCGCTGGGATACACAGCCATCGAAGGTATCCCGCAACTCCGCCAGCGCATCGCCGAAGACTACCCGGGATCCACCGCTGATGACGTGGTGGTAACCACCGGGGCTTCCGGCGGGCTAACTGCCCTATTTATGGCGCTCAAAGTCCTAAAAGCGCGGGAAGCACGCAATAATGACGTCGTGGGGGAGGCCTCTGCTGGCGGGCAGGTCGCCGTGGCGATGGCGCGGCCCGGATACCCGGCCTACCGCAACCTGCTGCGCAGCATCGGATGCGGCGTAGTCGAGATGCCGTGCGGTATGGACACCCGCTTCCAGCCCACCGCCCCAATGGTGGAAGGCATGCTCGCAGAGCACCCTGAGGTAGCCGCGGTCATTGTCACCAGCCCAGCCAACCCCACCGGTACCATCATCGAGTCGGATGAACTGGAAGCGATTGCGCGCGTCTGCCAGCAACGCGGCGTCATCCTTATTTCCGACGAGATCTACCACGGTTTGGAATACACCGACCACACATGCACCAGTGCGTGGGGCATGCGTGGAGATGCGGTGGAGCACAACGTGGTGGTCGTTGGATCCTTTTCCAAGTTCTATTCAATGACCGGCTGGAGGGTCGGGTGGCTCCTCCTACCGCCGAGTTTGCGGGACATGGTCGTCGACATCCAAGGCAACCTCGCTTTATGCGCGCCAGCAGTTTCACAATACGCCGCGCTGGGGGCCTTCGACTCCGAGGAACCACAAGCGCACGTCGCTCATTACGCGCGCAACCGCGAACTACTCAGCACAGCACTAGAAGGTGCCCTGCCCCACGCCCCCATCGAGGGCGCTTTCTACGCCTGGGTAGATGTCTCATCCCTCACCGATGACTCCGAGGCGTGGTGCAACGAGCTTTTGGACCGCTTCCGCATCGCGATCGCGCCGGGCATCGACTTCGACGAGGTTGATGGCCACCGCTACGTTCGCATCAGTTTTTGCTGCGACACCAAGGAACTTGGCGCGGCGATGGATATTCTCGCGGCCAACTATCTGAAATCGACTAGCATTAAACCGGGTCTGTTTAACACCGAGGAACATTCATGAAAAACGTACTAGCCAACCGATACGCCAGCGACGAACTTGTTCGCCTGTGGAGCCCCGAACACAAGATTGTTCTGGAGCGCCAATTGTGGATCGCCGTGATGAAGGCCCAGAAGGACCAGGGCATCGACATTCCGGATGAAGCAATCGCCGCCTACGAGGCCCACATTGATGAAGTCAACTTGGAGTCGATCGCGGCGCGTGAACGCGTGACCCGACACGACGTCAAGGCCCGGATTGAAGAGTTCAATGCTTTGGCTGGCTACGAGCACATCCACAAGGGCATGACTAGCCGTGACCTGACGGAAAACGTCGAGCAGTTGCAGATTTACCGCTCCCTGGAGCTCATGCGAGACAAGGCCATTGCGGTCGCCGCCCGCATCGGTGTGCGCGCCGAGGAAAACCGTAGCCTGGTGATGGCTGGCCGTTCCCACAACGTTGCCGCACAGGCCACCACCTTGGGTAAGCGTTTCGCCTCTGCCGCCGACGAGCTGCTGGTTGCTATTGATCGAGCTGAGGATCTTTTGGGCCGCTACCCTTTGCGTGGCATTAAGGGCCCGATGGGTACCGCCCAGGACATGCTGGATCTGACGGGATCCCAGAACAACCTCGATGCTTTGGAGCGTCGCATCGCCGAGCACCTGGGCTTTGACCGAATTTTCGATTCCGTCGGCCAGGTCTACCCGCGGTCTTTGGATTTTGATGCCGTGTCAGCCCTGGTCCAATTGGGTGCCGGCCCCTCGTCTTTGGCTCACACCATCCGCCTGATGGCTGGTAACGAGACCGTGACGGAGGGCTTCAAGGAGGGTCAGGTTGGTTCTTCCGCTATGCCCCACAAGATGAATGCTCGTTCCTGCGAACGCGTCGGTGGTTTGCAGGTTATTCTTCGCGGCTACCTGACGATGGTTGCTGATTTGTCGGGCCAGCAGTGGAACGAGGGCGATGTTTTCTGTTCGGTGGTTCGCCGCGTGGCTTTGCCGGATGCCTTCTTCGCTCTCGACGGAATGTTTGAAACCTTCCTGACGGTGTTGGATGAGTTCGGTGTGTTCCCCGCGATGATTGCCCGCGAGCTTGAACGCTACCTGCCCTTCCTTGCTACGACCCGTATTTTGATGGCTGCTGTGCGTGCGGGCGTGGGACGCGAGGAAGCACATGAGGTTATCAAGGAGCACGCTGTTGCGGTTGCGTTGAACATGCGTGAAAACGGTGGCGGCCAGGATCTCATTGAGCGTTTGGCTGCGGATCCGCGTCTGCCGATGAGCAAGGAGGATCTGGACGCCGCGTTGGCTGATCGCCATGCCTTTGTTGGGGCCGCAGAGTCCCAGGTGGATCGCGTGCTGGCTAGGATTCAGGCCAAGGTTGATGAGCATCCAGAAGCTGCGGCCTACACACCTGGCGATATTCTCTAAGCGCCGATCGGGATGAACGAGCTGCTGCAGATCGGGGAAACCTCGATTACGGATACCACGGCGCGGGTCGTCATCATCGCTGTCTTGACCTTGTGCGTCATGTTTACGGCGCGCGCCCTCTATCACCGCAAGCACGCCAAGATTCGTCACCGTACACTCGCCGCTTTGGCAGTGTCGGTGGCGTTCACCTTTGTGGTGTGGCTGGTGATGGACGTCTGGTGGGATCCCTTCCCCGAGGAGGTCCCGTGGTTCATCTATGTTTCCGGCGGTCTGGCGGCATTTGTGCTGTTCAGCGCTATTGTTCAGACGGGGCGGCGCAAAACCGGCGTGATTATCGCTGTGATTGCGGTGGCGTTTGTGTGGGGTTTGTCCAACACTGTGTACAAGCAGTTTCCGACAGTGCGTTCGCTAGTGCCGGAACCTAAAACTGTTGCGATGGACTATGCGCAGTTTAAGCAGCAGAAAGACGTGCCCACGCTGCACGGTCGCGAGGTCGGCGCCTTGGTGACGGTGGATATTGAAGCGCCGGTGTCGGGCTTCCATCACCGGGATGCGGTGGCGTATTTCCCGCCGGCGTACTTCGCAGAGCCCGATAAGGACCTGCCTGTTGTGGTGCTCATGGCCGGTAATCCAGGTACCCCGATGCAGTGGTTTAGGGCCGGTAGTGCAGAGCAGACGCTCGATGACTACCAGGCGGAGCACAAAGGTGTTGCCCCCATCGTGATCAGTGTCGATGCCACAGGCAGTTTGTCGGCGAACCCCATTTGTGTGGATGGTCCGGAGGCGAAAGTTCAGACTTACTTGGCGGTGGATGTTCCCGAGCAGATCAAGTCGAAGTTCCGCGTGAATCCAGACCAAAGCCGGTGGACGATCGGCGGATTGAGCTACGGCGGAACGTGCGCGCTGCAGGTGATCACTAATGCACCCGAGGCCTACGGCACTTTCTTGGATTTCTCTGGCCAGGCGGAGCCGACCATCGGCGACCACGCCAAGACCGTGGAGCAGTTTTTCGGTGGGGATGAAGCCGCTTTCCAGGCTGTGAATCCCGAGCACCTTCTTCAACATGCTGCCCAGTTGGTGGCACAGGGGCAGCCAAGCCCGTACGCCCACATCGATGGTCGCTTTGTTGCCGGTAGCGAGGATAAGGATTCGGTTGAGGCGCTCAAACATCTCAACGAGTTAGCCCAGGCAGCGGGCATGCACACTACGTTTGCGACAGTTGGTGGCGGGCACAGTTATCAAACGTGGCGTGAGGCCTTCCGAGAAGTCATGAACTTCCTCGCCCAAAGAGAAAACCTCCAGTAGAAGTGCGTGTGTCGATGAACGCTATACAAAAAACGGGGCGCTTAGCCGGTTTGGCTCGTACCGCGCGAAGTGCAGGCACAGCGTTGCGCAGTAGTTGGGCGACGGAGCCGGTGTGTTTGGTGGCTCTGGTAGCCATCTGGGTTCTTTATGTGCTCGGGTTGAATACTTCGATAGGTGTCCCGCTGGGGCAGTGGAATCCCTTGAGGATTGTCCTGAGTGGTGCTGCCGCATCCAATGGCGTGACCACAGTGCTCAACACGGTGTCTATCCTGCTGTTCGGAGTCATGGCAGAGCGCACCCTTGGTACGTGGAAGTTCATTGGCGTGGCTGTGCTGACGCAACTGTGGGCCGGCGTGGTCGGCTTGGAGCTCGCTTACCTGGTCGCCCAGGCTTCGCCCGTGTGGGGCGAGGAGCTCGACCGCGAAGTATTGTTGACGCCGTCTGTGTGGCTGTTCGGCACGGCCGCGGTTGCGAGCGCATGGTTGCCAGCGCTGTGGCGTCGGCGTATGCGCTCGGTGCTGGTGGGTATCACCCTGACGCTGTTTATGTACACCGGTGTGCTGGCTGATTTCTCCCGCTTGGTTGCAGTTATTGTCGGTGTTGCTGCAGGTCAGTGGCTTGCGCACGGCGGGGTGAAAGCCTTTTCCTTCCCCCGGATTACATTGCGTGAGTCCCGCATTTTGGTGGCGATGCTTCTTCTGGCGATTGCTGTGGGCCCGCTGTTGGTGGGCCTTAACCATGACGCCGCGGGGCCCCTGGCCAAGGCAGCGATCATCGCAATCACGTGGGATAACGTTGCTGTTTTTGCGAACCTGGCGCCTTTCGCTGTGGTGTTTGTGGTGCTGTCCGCGCTGAGCCGTGGGCGTCGCGTTGCGTGGTGGTTGGCCTTGGGCGTGCAGTTGGTAACTACCGTGCTGCTACTGGCCGGTTTCGTGGAAGTCGGCGGTGAATATGGTTGGTCGCCTGCGCTGATAGTCAGTGGTATCGGTGTGCTGTTGCCGTGGCTCGTGGGCAGCATCGTGCTGATCGTGTGCAGGAACCTGTTTAGGATCCCGATGCACCGACCGGTGCTTATCACCATGCTGTGGCGGGAGTTCGTTGTTCTAGTCCTGTCGGTAGGTCTGTGGCTACTCATGCAGTTATTTTTCGGCCCCGCTGGGGCGAGCTTCATCGACGTGGTTGATGTTGTGCTGCCACCAGCAGTCACCGATAACGCGGATGCATTGGTCTTGCCTTGCGTGCTGTTTTGGGCGGCGTCATCAATTGTTTTGTACATGGCGCTTGTGGCCCACCCGAACCCAACCGACCAGGCTCTACGCGAACGCATGCGCACCATTTTGCAGTCGGGCGGCGGTGACCATTTGTCGTGGATGACGCTGTGGGACGGCAACGACTATTGGTGTGCTGACGATGCAGATGGTTATGTTGCCTACCGGCTATCGGCCAACGTGGCCGTGACCTTGGGTGAACCCGTGTGTGGTGCGCAAGGCGATAGGGACGAGCTAGCCCGCCAGTTTGAGGCATTCGCCCAAAACAACGGGTGGACTGTGGCGTGGTATTCCGTGCGTCCAGAGTTCCGCGATGCACTGGAACAGCAGGGATGGCATAGCGTGCAGGTGGCCCAGGAATCAGTGGTTGATTGCCACGAAGTGAAGTTCACGGGCAAGAAATTCCAAGATGTTCGCACCGCCAGAAACCGAGCCGAAAAAGAAGGCATCCGCGCGGAATGGCTCACGTGGGACAGTGCCGGGCCCGCCTTGCGCGAACGCATCGTAGCGTTGAGTGAAGAGTGGGTGACGGACAAGGCGCTGCCAGAAATGGGCTTCACCTTGGGCGGTATCGACGAGCTCCAAGACCCGCAGGTGCGTCTGCTCGTTGCGCTGGATGAACACGAGTGCGTCCACGGTGTCACCAGCTGGCTGCCCGCCTACCGTGACGGCGAGATTGACGGCTGGGTGCTGGACTTCATGCGCCGCGACCCCTCAGGTTTCCGGCCAGTGGTGGAGTTCCTCATCGCCGAGGCTATCGTGGCAGCCAACGAGGCAGGAGTGCCATGGGTGTCGCTATCGGGTGCGCCGCTGGCCCATGGCGGTCCGGACAGCCAGGACGATAAAGAGGACGTTCTGCTGAACGTACTCGACCGGGTCGGCCAGTACCTCGAACCCCTCTACGGGTTTAGGTCTTTGGCCTTTTTCAAAAAGAAGTTCCACCCGGAGCACGTTGCATGGTCACTGTGCTACCAGGACGAACTATCCCTGGCGTCAATTGGTGTGGCTGTCAGCAAGGCCTACGTTCCCCGAATTGGAGCGGGCCAGGCGGTTCACGTGGCACGAGTGTGGGCGCAGGGTTAAACTGCTTTTCATGAGCAATCTTCGCCCGCAGTTGTCCGATTACACTCATGTCAGCGCGGGCAAGGTCCGCGATATTTACCGGATCGACGACGATCACGTGTTGCTGGTCGTCAGCGACCGGATCTCCGCCTACGACTACATCCTGTCCACCCCGATCCCAGACAAGGGGCGGATTCTGACGGCGATGAGCTTTTTCTTCTTCGAGGAGATCGCCGCACGCACCGGCTACGCCACCCACGTTGCCGGCGGCCCCGACGACCCCCGCATTCCGCAAGAAGTCCTGGGCCGGGCCATGGTGTGCAAGTCCCTTGAGATGCTTCCGTTTGAATGCGTTGCCCGCGGCTACCTCACCGGCTCCGGGATGAAAGAATACTCAGCCACCGGCGCAGTATGCGGCGTGGTATTGCCGGACGGTCTCGTGGAGGCTTCCAAGCTACCCCAGCCGATCTTCACCCCCGCCACCAAGGCAGAGGTCGGCGACCATGACGAAAATGTCACCTTCGATCGCGTGGTTCAAGACCTCGGGCGTGAGCGGGCAGAACAGCTCCGCGACGCAACGCTCGAGATCTACAGCATCGCCGCCGACGTCGCAGCTGAACGCGGCGTCATTCTTGCGGATACAAAATTTGAGTTCGGCCTCGATGGCGACACGCTCGTGTTGGGTGACGAAGTGCTCACACCTGATTCTTCCCGCTATTGGCCAGCCGAAGGCTACGCGCCCGGCAAGGTGCAGCCCAGCTTTGATAAGCAATATGTGCGCGACTGGCTCACCAGCGAAGAATCCGGGTGGGACAAGCAATCCGAGCCGCCAGCACTGCCTGAGGACGTCGTGGCGGCCACCCGTGCCCGCTACATCGAAGCCTACGAGCTGATTTCCGGCAAGAGCTTCGGCGAGTGGATCGCACCCTAGATTAGGATGGGGCAGCGTGAATCACAATGCCCCTAAAGCTGCCCCAGTTGCTAAAAAAGTAGCCCACGTTCGGCGCGCTCACGACTACGAGTTTGTCGACAATTACGAGTGGATGCGTGACAAAGACAGCGTTGACACGCAGGCATACTTAGAGGCGGAAAACGCCTACACGGAATTCAAAACAGCGCACCTTGCAACCCTGCGAGACAACCTGTTTACAGAATTGAAATCCCGCGTGCAGGAAACAGACATGTCTGTGCCGGTTCGGGTCGAAGAATTCTGGTACTACGACCGGATTGACGAAGGCCAGTCCTATGGCCGTTCCTGCCGCGTGCGCGCAGACCTTGACCCCCGGTGGCAGGACCAGTGGAATCCGCCTGAGGTGAGCGCAGATGTGCCCATCGATGGCGAAGAGGTGCTGCTGGACCGCGAAGAATTAGCCAAAGAGCACGAGTTCTTCTCCCTCGGCGGGGCATCCGTGGCCAAGGGCGGACGCTACATGGCTTATGCCACCGACACCAGCGGCGACGAACGCTACGACTTGCGGATTAAAGACCTGAACACCGGGGAGCTGTTGCCTGATGCGATTGACGGCATGACGGGTAATTTCGACTGGTTGGGTGACAACTATCTGTTCTACACCCGCTGTGATGAATCGTGGCGCCCCTACCAAGTGTGGCGCCACGTTCTCGGAACGCCGGCGAGCGAAGACCAGCTGGTGTACGAGGAACCCGACGAGCGTTTCTGGATAGGTGTCGGGGCCTCGCGAAGTGAAAAGTTCATGTTCATCGTCGCCGGGTCCAAGCTGACCAGTGAAACCCGCGTGCTGGATTTCGCAGACCCAACCGGAACGTTTAGCGTGGTCAAGCCGCGCGAAGAGGGCGTCGAATACGACGTCAGCGAAGTGTACATCGGCGACACTTGGTGGTGGATGGTCACCCACAATGCGCACGGCCCCAACAGTGAACTTGGGCTGGCACCCATCTTTGATGCCGATGGTTCCTTTGCACAGGTCGACCTCGAGCAGCTCACAGTGCTGGTTGAACACCGCCCCGATGTGCGCCTGCAGGGGGTAGACACATTCAAAAAGCAAGCTATCTTGGGCTACCGCGAATCCGGCGTTGGCAAAGTCGCCCTCTTGAAGCTGCCCGAGCGGGTGGAAGACATCGGCAGCTTTACCCCGATCGAGTTCGATGAGGAACTCTATTCGGCTGGCTTCGCCCAAAACCCCGAGTGGGACAGCCCCGTGCTGCGCATGGTGTACGGCTCCTTCACTACGCCCGCATGCGTGATGAATTTTGACGTCGCGACCGGAAAGCGCACCGTGCTCAAGCAACAGGAAGTGCTGGGCGGATACAATCCGGCCGACTACCTGGCCGAACGCGTGTGGGTGAGTGCTCGCGACGGTGCCCAGATTCCAGTGTCCTTGGTGCGGCGTGCAGACCTGGATGTCTCGGTTGCCCAGCCAACGATGCTGTACGGATACGGTTCCTACGAGGCTTGCGTGGATCCCAGTTTTTCCTGTGCACGTTTGTCGATGTTGGACCGCGGGATGATCATCGCTTACGCCCACGTGCGTGGCGGCGGCGAGATGGGGCGCCTGTGGTACGACGACGGCAAGCTCATGAAAAAGCGCAACACCTTTACGGACTTCATTGACGTCGCTGATGCGTTGTTGGAACGCGGCGTCACCACCCGTGAACAATTGGTGGCAGATGGTGGTTCTGCAGGTGGTCTGCTGATGGGTGCCGTGGCGAACATGGGCGGCGATCGATTCAAGGCGATCTCTGCGAATGTGCCCTTCGTCGATCCTTTGACCTCGATGCTCATGCCCGAGCTGCCGCTGACGGTTGCGGAGTGGGAGGAATGGGGCGACCCGCTGCACAGCAAGGAGGTCTACGACTACATGGCCACCTACGCGCCCTATGAAAACATTGAGGCCAAGCCGTACCCCAATATTTTGGCGACCACATCCCTGAACGACACGCGCGTGTTGTACGTGGAGCCGGCCAAATGGATCGCGAAGCTTCGTGACCTCGCCACAGCGGGCGAATTTTTGTTGAAGACGGAGATGGCAGCGGGCCACGGTGGGGTGTCGGGGCGTTACGAATCGTGGCGTCAGGATTGTTTCGAGCGGGCGTGGATTATCAACCAGGCCACTGGATTGGAGGTGTAGCATGCAGCGTCGTAGCACTGTGGATTTGGCCCCTTACGCTGGCCATGTTGTGTTGGTGACCGCGCCGGGTAGGGACGTGTCCGCCCTGGTGGATGACTATTCGATGCGTGGATTTTTTGCTCTTGATGACGCCGCGTTGGCCGACGGGTCTGCGGAGGTGTTCGGCAAGGACGGTGAGCTGCTTGCCCAGTTTGGGGCCGGGGTGGATCTCGACGCGGATGAGTTGTTGGATTTGATTGAGGACAACTTACCCCTTTAGCGGGGGGAATTGCGGCACGGACAAGGGTATGCTTGCGGACGTATCTAGCTGCCCAAATTCAAGGGAGTCATCCGTGGCCCGTGTAGTTGTCAATGTTATGCCGAAGGCAGAAATCCTCGATCCTCAGGGCCAGGCGGTCCAGCGTGCGCTGGGCCGCATTGGTGTTGATGGGGTCAGTGATGTTCGTCAGGGCAAGCGCTTTGTGATTGATGCGCAGCGGGAGCTGTCCGCCGCTGAGCTCGAGGAGCTTGCGTCGAAATTGCTGGCGAACACTGTGATTGAGGATTACGAGATCATTGTTGAGGGGCAGCAGTGAGCGCAACGATTGGTGTGATCACCTTCCCCGGCACGCTGGATGATGTTGACGCCGCGCGTGCGTCGCGCATCGCGGGGGCGAAGGTTGTGGACTTGTGGCATGCGGACCCTGATCTCAAGGGTGTGGACGCTGTAGTGGTACCCGGCGGGTTTTCTTATGGTGATTACCTGCGTTCGGGTGCTATTTCTGCGTTGGCTCCGGTGATGCGTTCGGTGGTGGATGCCGCGAACAAGGGCATGCCGGTGTTGGGTATTTGCAATGGTTTCCAGATTTTGACGGAGGCTGGTTTGCTGCCCGGTGCGCTGACCCGCAACGAGGGGCTGCATTTCCACTGTGTGGATACCTACCTGGAGGTTGAGAACAACTCCACGGCATGGACGTCAACTTTGGATAAGGGCCAAAAGATTTTGATCCCGGCGAAGCATGGTGAGGGGCGTTTCCAGGCGTCTGAGGAGACTGTGCGTCAGCTTGAGGACGAAGGCCGGGTGGTGTTCCGCTACACGGATAATTTCAATGGTTCTGTTAACGCGATCGCTGGTGTGTGTTCTGCCAACGGTCGCGTTGTTGGTTTGATGCCGCACCCCGAGCATGCATGTGAGCTGCTCACTGGCCCCTCGCTGGATGGCTTGGAGCTGTTTGTCTCTGTCGTGAAGGAGCTTGAAAAGTGACCCACAATAGCGTGAGTGGTGGCTTGAATGACACCGTGGCGGATGCGGTTGCTTCGCCGGACCTGGAGCAGCCCTATGCTGCCTTGGGTTTGAAAGACGACGAGTACGCCCGTATCAAGGAAATCCTGGGTCGACGTCCCACGGATGCTGAGTTGGCGATGTATTCGGTGATGTGGTCCGAGCACTGCTCGTACAAGTCCTCGAAGACTCACTTGCGTTACTTCGGTAAGACCACGACGGAGGAGATGGGTTCGAAGATCCTCGCCGGCATTGGTGAAAATGCTGGTGTGGTGGATGTCGGCGGCGGCCATGCGGTGACTTTCCGTGTGGAGTCCCACAATCACCCCTCTTATGTGGAGCCTCATCAGGGTGCTGCGACGGGTGTGGGCGGTATTGTCCGCGACATTATGGCTATGGGCGCGCGTCCTATCGCTGTGATGGACCAGTTGCGTTTCGGGCCCGCCGATGCCCCCGATACGCAGCGTGTGCTGCCGGGTGTGGTTGACGGAATCGGTGGTTACGGTAACTGCCTGGGCTTGCCGAACATCGGCGGCGAAACCGTGTTTGATGAGTCCTACGCTGGTAACCCCCTGGTCAACGCGCTGTGCGTGGGCACCTTGAAGGTTGAAGACTTGAAGCTGGCGTTCGCTTCGGGCCTGGGCAACAAGGTGATGTTGTTCGGTTCCCGCACCGGCCTTGATGGCATCGGTGGCGTGTCCGTGCTGGCATCCGACACCTTCGAAGATGGTGCCGAGCGCAAGCTTCCTGCGGTTCAGGTCGGCGACCCCTTCGCGGAGAAGGTCTTGATCGAGTGCTGCCTGGACCTCTACCGCGCTGGTGTGGTTGTTGGTATTCAGGACTTGGGTGGCGCGGGCTTGTCGTGTGCGACCTCTGAGCTCGCGGCGTCGGGCGACGGCGGCATGATGGTCAACCTCGATGCTGTGCCTCTGCGCGCGGAGAACATGACGGCAGCGGAGATCCTGTCTTCCGAGTCCCAGGAGCGCATGTGTGCTGTTGTGACCCCGGAAAACGTGGAGCGTTTCAAGGAAATCTGTGCCCACTGGGATGTCACTGTCGCCGAGATCGGCGAGGTGACCGACAACGATCACTTGGTGATCACCCACAAGGGCGAGGTCGTGGTGGATGCTCCTGCGCACACCATTGCCAATGAGGGGCCGGAGTACCAGCGCCCCTACGCGCGGCCGGAATGGCAGGATGAGCTGCAGCAGTTCCGCGGCGTCAACAAGCCCGAGGACGCAGCCGGGATCCGCCAGGCTGTTATCGACATGGTGTCCTCGCCGGCGCTGTGCTCGCGCGCGTTCATCACGGAGCAGTATGACCGTTACGTTCGTGGCAACACCGTCCAGGCCAAGGATGCGGATGCTGGCGTGCTGCGCATTGATGAAGAAACGGGTGCGGGTGTTGCTGTGTCTGCGGACTGCTCCGGTCGCTACACCAAGCTTGATCCGAACATGGGCGCGCGCCTTGCCTTGGCGGAGGCCTACCGCAATGTTGCCTGCACTGGTGCCACGCCGATTGCGGTGACGAACTGCTTGAATTTCGGTTCGCCGGAAAACCCGGATGTCATGTGGCAGTTTAAGGAGGCCGTGCATGGTTTGGCGGATGGCTGCCACGAGTTGGGTATTCCGGTGTCCGGCGGCAACGTGTCCTTCTATAACCAGACTGGTGAGGAGCCTATTCTGCCGACCCCAGTTGTGGGTGTCCTCGGCGTGATTGATGACGTCGCGTCGTCGATCGGCACGAAGGCTGCTGCGGGTCAGCAGTTGGTGCTCTTGGGGGAGACGCTCGATGAGTTCGGTGGTTCGATCTGGCAGCAGGTTTCGGGTGCTGGTTTGAACGGTATGCCCCCGGCGGTGGATTTGGGTAATGAACAGCGGCTTGCTGCTTTGTTGTCGGATTCCCGCGGTGTGGTTGCGGCTGCTCACGATGTGTCGGAGGGTGGCTTGAACCAGACGCTGGTGGAGCTGGCTATCAACGCTGGTTGTGGCGTGGTTGTGGACCTGGCTGAGGTTGCCGGTGATGCTTTCACTGCATTGTTCTCTGAGTCGGCGTCCCGCGTGGTTGTTGCAATGGATGCGGACAATGTTGGTGGTTTCTTCGCCGCTGCTGAGCAGCATGGTGTGCCTGCGACACTGATTGGCGAGTTGCGTGGCGACAGCTACGACGTTGCTAGTGTGTCCATTCCGATGGATGAGCTGGAGTCTGCGTGGAAGAACACCTTGCCGGAGCTCTTTGGTCACGCTGCTGGTGCGAACTCGGTGGTGTAACCGCACTGCTGGAGGCGTTTAGTCGCTAGGACGAAAAGAGAGGAGCAGCCCACTGAGCTGGTGGGCTGCTCTTTTTGTGCACTTAAGTGCTGGAGTGGTCTTGCTTGTGTGCGGTGATTGGTAGGAACTTATCCAGGGTGGCGGCGATGAGCATACCTGCGCCGACGCCTACCAGTGGTGGGGATAGATACGGGGCGGGGTCAGTTGCCCACGACCATATTCCATAGATAAGCGCGGGCAACCCGATTACGACGTAGCCCCGGCACTCAACACGACCACACGCAGCGGTCAGAGTGCCGGGGCTTTCGGT